>Ga0255336_100183_pt1 | contig 134625 bp, 171 predicted proteins | sample MeOH1_35cm_T3_17_FD_189102 | JGI IMG/M metagenome (GOLD analysis project Ga0255336, IMG submission 189102) | Sandy soil microbial communities from University of British Columbia, Vancouver, Canada - MeOH1_35cm_T3_179 | ecosystem: Engineered > Artificial ecosystem > Sand microcosm > Unclassified... | reverse complement strand
CTGGCCGTTCACCTCATAGAGTCACCTCCTGACTGACTCCTGTACCGGTACGCCTCGTGGTTGTGGCGGGGCTTACTGTGGTGTGGCCCATTGACGCGCCTTATTCTTCAGTGGAAGATACTGAGCCACGGCTGCGGACCTCTCATCAAGAGAAGGTCAGGAATCAGTGACGACTGTTATGCTTAACATTGCTCAGGACGCCCTGCTTCATGACATATTAAAATCAGTGGACGACCTTGTGTTCAGCGGCTTGATGCCCGACCTCACTAAGTCCCGCTCTCTACCGGGAAATTCGATCAGTCCGAGGATTTCAAGGTGACATTCTTATCAGGAACACTTCATCTTCTTGCTTGCGCTCATTGGTTGAAGCGTTCCCTCTTGAAGCCTTGTGGAGCACAATGCGAACGGGGCGCTGTGTGGCGCCTCTTGATGCTCGAACTGTTCCGCGCAACAGGGTCAATGGGTGACAATGAGAGCAAGCAATATTCCATCACCGCAAGCGTCCGCCGCCTTGCCGCGCTCATAAGAGCCAGCATGTCCTTTGCTCGTCTGACCAAATCCAGCCGCAGTATGGAGTCCCCTCAGGCCGCCATCATGGTGCCTGAAAAGCAAAATCAAAGCCAGCGAACGGAGTTGTATCAGCTCATCCAGGGAGGCCAATTTTGGACAACGGACGACAACACGCTCCTGAGAACGATCCAAGCCGAATTTCCTGCGGAGCTGGACCGTCTGAAAAGGGCGACATTTCTCCGGAGCACGAGCGTGGGAACTCCCGCAGAACCGTCCATCTCTGAGAGGCTCTACGGGCACGACTACGCTGAGATCAACCGCACTCTCGTGGGAGTGCTTGCGCTGCGTTGGCTCTGGCACAACCAGTACGAAACCTTTGTGGGCAGCCAAAGTCCGAGCGCGATCGTTCTGCGACGAAAATCATTCACATGGCTACGTCAACTATTTTGTGACGGCCTCAAGAGCCCCGATGACATCTATACTCTCGTGGTGTCGATGATCACCAACGACCTAGGCAAAGATCCCCGTCTGGCCCAAGACTATGCCGACTTGAAAGGGATCGACATTTCGAAAGTCAACCACGACATGATCCTTTACCATGCCGTAGAGGCAAACATGGTTCCCGCCCTGAATCGGCTCACCAGAGAGAACCGAGAAAATATCCTGATCGGGATCAAATTGGGCTCCGACTTTAACTTTGGCCAGCTCGCCCAGGGGGAAAATGCGCCCGCGTCGTTGGCCGGACTGCTGGAAATGGAAAACCACCCTCGTGCTTTCGAGATGCGGTTCATGGAGCAAGTGCTCGACGTATCTGGCGCCGCCGGGCACGAGGACTGGACGTGTGCAAAGAAGATGACCGAGCCCATTTTCCAATCGTACCAGAACGTCTACGACGTGGCCAACACCATCATCAGCAAAAAGGTGTCGTTGAGAGAGGGATACGACATCATCCTCATTCGAAAGCTGGACCTGCTGTTACAGACCGGATATCACAGAAGGCTCAACATCCACGACTCGTCAGACCGTGCGCTCATGCGGCTGTTCTGCCTGGGCAACACATCCAGCCCCCAGGACGCGGATGTGTACTACGACGCATTCATGAACGGCATCTCGCTCGAGATACGGCGTTGCCTCGTGCGCGGACTCAACCAAGATGGAACAATCAACGAGCCCGCTGTTCAGCCCACCTATCTGCCTGCCATCCTCACGAAAGCGGCCGGAAATACGCCGTCAGGATCGCAAGCGGAGAAGGTCCGGGCAATCTCGGCCGTCTTGAGATATCTGAGCAGATGCCTTGTAGTGGAAGCCAGTAGCATTGAGAAGCTGCCACGAGGAGTGACGGTGATCGAAAGGGACGTGAGGAAGATCACCCAAGTCCTTGACAGTAAAGAGTTCAGCCACCATCCAGAGGTTCTAGATAACGAGACTATTCCGGAGGATCAGGTTGCCAACATGGCTCCTGGGTATTGACGTGATTCGGGACGCACTGGGAAACAATCGGTGGGAACGATTTCGTTTTGCAATAGCTGAATTCTGATAGGCTGACGAATGTGCCGAAAATATGATAACCGTGCTAATGGCACACTGAATGCGAAACCCTTCTACTCCTCCTTGATGTCCTCTGTCATTTGTATTGCAGGCAGATCTGTCTCAGTCAGGTCTCTAACGAGGCTGTCCGGGTTGGAAACACCCCAGCAGGAGGTACCTGTTCCGACACTCCTCTCTGCTTTTGATCAATCAATCAATTAACCGATCATACATTGCTTGGTTCCATCACTCAACTTGTAATACCGTGAGATGCCTTGCTCTGTCAAATGCATTGATCTATACAGTATTCAGGTGGTTTGATCTGTTCCATATATGTTCTGGCAAGGCGAAAGCTCGGCCGCCAAGACCACATGTCACAAGTTCTATTACTTTCATCATCCGCCCAGCCTTGCCGCTATCAAATGCCTTTTCACGCCATTTCTAGCTTCGGCTGCCACCAAAAATGGCCGGACCCACTACTGACTGTCCAGCGATGGCCATTGCTGGGGCGATTCGATACCGAGGCTCTTTTTCGTGATGGTGTATTGCTCATGCGGTCTTTCTTTGTCTCCTTCTCTTCCCCTCTATCTCTGTAATTTCGTCACGTCTCCTATTTTCTCCTCGGATACTGCTTATCAGGACATTGCGCACGAGCATTCCCCCCAAATATCGTCCTCCCGTTGACTCTACAGAGCTTGACAGTGTGCCGCAGCCGTTCGTCCATCCTTTCTCAACTACACCGCACACGACATGTCACCCGCTCCTACTCTACAATCCACGGCACCCCAACTCTCTCCAGTGGTGGCCGCGATCAAAGCCGTCCTCCGTCAGCCGGGATACGACGATGGGTCTGCTGGGCCGGTCCTTGTACGCCTCGCATGGCACTCCGCAGGCACCTACGACGCTAAGACCAACACAGGCGGCTCCAACGGTGCGGGAATGAGATACGAAAAGGAGGGTGGCGATCCGGCCAACGCTGGGCTGGAACATGGCAGAGCCTTCCTGGAACCGATAAAGAAACAGTTCCCTTGGATCTCATACGCCGATCTCTGGACCTTGGCGGCCGTCGTGGCGATCAAGGAGATGGGCGGCCCGGAAATCGAATGGAAGGGTGGCCGAACAGACTTTACAGATGACTCCAAAGTCCCGCCGCGAGGGAGGCTCCCGGATGGGACCAAGGGCGCCGACCATCTTCGCTGGATCTTCTACAGAATGGGCTTCAACGACCAGGAGATCGTCGCATTGAGTGGTGCGCATAATTTGGGTATGTAAATCCCTTTTCGCTTGAGAGTCCCCGCCACACACCGACACAGAGGGAGAGATTTGTACATTTCTAACAAGCAGTAGGCCGATGCCACATTAACAGATCGGGCTTCGAAGGTAAATGGGTCAACAACCCGACGCGGTTCAGCAACACGTACTTTAAACTGCTCCTGGTGCACGACTGGAAGAAGAAGCGCCTCGAGAACGGGATCGAGCAGTTCGCCTACGTGGACCAAGACCTCGACGAAGAACTGATGATGCTGCCGACCGACATGGCCCTGCTCAGCGACCCCAGTTTCCGCGTCTGGGTCGAGAAGTATGCCGAGGACAAAGACCTGTTTTTCAAAGACTTTGCTGCCGTCTTTGCCAAACTGTTAGAGTTGGGCATTTCGAGGGACGAGAACGGACGTGTGTTGAACGAGGACAATCGGCAGACGAGGGCCAAGTTGTGATTCTTTTGGCCATTTTTCCGTTTTGCCGTCCGGGTGCTGTCCGCGTGTCCTCCTGTTCTGCTTCAGTTCTGCTCTGTCTGAAATCCCAATGCCACAGGCCGCGGGGAGATTCACCCTTTCGCCGTGAACGCTGAACAGCCATAGAGCTAGAAATACAGATAGAACTAGAGCTAGAGTAGATATATATAGAACATACGAATAGAACATACGAATAGAACAAAAGAGCTCTGGTGTACGACCGGGTGGCAGATGCCTCCGCCCTTGATTATAATGAGGGCCAAACTCCAGTCCAGCACGCAACACAAATGTCGTTTCTCTCCAACATTTGGAAATCCGAGGAAATCCTGGTAGCCTGCCAGGGGAGGCCGGATGGTAGAATGGATTCCGAGCGGCAAAGCTAAGGTCTTGAACCGCGTAATTTCTTGAAGACGCGGGCGAGGGTTCGGTGGCAAAGTTTGAGTGCAATTTCCACTTTCAGTGAAATAGTGTCATCGTGCGTAGATGTTGAGGTCGTCCTGTTCCCCTGATCAGAACCAAAGGCATACAGATGTGAACGTGAAAAGGCCATCATTCGCCCGAAATGGCGATGACTCCATTGCAATCTGTATGATTACACGGCGAACAGACACTCTGCCACAATCATTGATCTTCTTCACTACCAATGCCTGAATGACACGAGAATGGCCTTGTTTTCGCCTCTGTCGTCCTCGACACCGCGGTCAAAGTCTAAGCCCAGGCTGGTGAGCATGTCCCAGACAAACTTTCTCTTCAGGCCTTCTCGGATGGGGATCTTCTCGAGCGAGTCCGAGCCGTTGAAGGACTTGACGAACATGGGCCAGTAGGTGCGCAGTTCGGCGCGCTCGTCGGCCGGGAGGTGCGAGAATTGTGGCGACGTGAGCAAGGAGTCGGCAATGTAGTCGAGCCATTTCGATTCTTCGGGCGAGGCGCGCGGTGGCGACAGGATCAGACTTGCCGTCTTGGGGTTGTGCGGTGTGATGCTGTGGCTGGGGGTGTCGGAGATGGAGGACTGGCGCCCCTCGCTGGAAGGATGGCTCACCACGCTGGGACGTTTGAATGGGGGCACATTGGTCGTGCTGTTGTAGCTGCTGCTGCTGACGGGTGTCCCATTGCCTCGGTTGAGGCCGGCCGAGTGCGAGTCGTCTTTTGGGTCCGACTGATAGGGGATTGGTTTCCGTTGCGGCTGCTTTTCTTCTCTCTCCCTCTCCCGGACCGCTTTCTTCACTTCGGGGTCGACGCGCACATAGGCAAAGGTGCGCAGCTGGGCGACCCATCCGCCGCGCATGAGCCAGGCGAGCACTTTGTAGTATTCTTCTTTGTGGTCGCTGCTGGGGATGAGAGTGCCATATGGCGCCGGGGTGCCGCTGAGGGCATGCAGGATCCTCGGCAGCGCCGGCATCATGGGGAACGCAGACTCGTAGGCTTTGCACGCGGCCACCAGCTTGGTCATGTCCGCGTTCGGCGAGACGATGTAGGTGTCCCGTTGGTGGAGAGGGGGAATGGCAATCGCGCGTCGCCAATAGATCAGATGGCGAGCAAGATGTTGGATGTCGGCCCGAGAGATTTGCGAGGCCACCGATATTTTGGCGAAGGATTTGGTGGGTTTGGCTTTGTCGAGGAAATTGGCGAGAAGCAGGGCCAACGGGCTTCCCGCCGCTTGGACGTCTTTCAGGATCTTTGCCGGGCTTGCTTTCAGGAGGAGCGTAAAGTTTTTGGCCAGGTCCATGGCGTCTAATGGAGTCGCGGGGTCCGAGTCCGACGTGGTCTCGCCCGTGGCCGTGGTAAGCCACAAGCCCGGCTGAAGAGGCGGCTCCGTTAGAGAGGGCAGATAGGACGCCGACGTCACAGGCGGAATCTGGAGAGACACCGAGACTCGGGGGCTGAGGGTAATGGCGGCGATCCGCGACGTGGATATCGCGTCAAAGACTTTCGCGACGGCCGCGGCCAGAGACGATCGCTTGAGAGTCTCTGCATACAGCGCGGCGGTGGGAGTGCGCTGGGACACATGGGCCGATTTGATGGATTGCATCAAATCAGCCTGTCGCCAGATGTAGTCGTTGCGCGCTTGCTCCCATTTTAAGGCTTTCGAAAATTTCTTGACCACGTTGTCATACATGTCCTTGACGCGAATGGCGTGCTCCAGCGGCGGCGGATCCATGACAAACACGGCGTGGAACATTGTGAGCTGGCTTTTCGCCGGTTCGATCGGTCGAAGGGACTGAGTCGAGCGGGCATCCGCTGCCGCCATGTCGTCGTCATCATCGTCGTCGTCTTCGTGATTTTCACTCCCATGGGCCGTTCCTGAGCCTCGTCCCGGAGACTCTTCCTCGTGCACTCGCGCTTGATTTCGTCCTGCTTTCTGCCACAACCCGTCCTCTCGGGCATACACGGGCCGACCGAGGAAGGTCAGGTCGTTGATGGTGAGCTCAAACTTTCGTTTGTGCCAGGCCCGGCCTGGTGCCAGGAGACTGACGAGTCCGTCTTCACCCAGGCCAAGCAAAGGTTCCCAGGAAGGCCTCCATTTGCCATCGTCACGAGAGGTCGCCGTGTCCGGAAACTCATCGTCTTCATCCGAAAGGCGAGATGGCGCGTCGGGAGATCCATTGCCCTCGTTCTGTGCTCGTTTGGTGAAGATCTGAAAATCGACGTCGGTGCTCGAAGACGACTCCTCATCGTCCGAGTCGTCACTGCTGGAGCTTTCGTCTTCGTCGAATTCGTTGGCCGTCTGGTCCTGGTACAACTGAGCATCGGACAGCGGGTCGGCAGGATAGTGAAAGACGATTTGAGCACCAGAACCAGCCCGACTTTGCGCGACGAAGAGGATGGCGAGCAAACAGGGATTCGGGCGCGTCGCAACAATCGACATCCTCTATTTCCTCGTGTGCTCTACATCTCGCCGACCAATGACTGGAGTTGGGGCGGTGTATCCATCCATCATGGACTCCCCCGCTCGAGACAAATCAGACCTGCCAAGAGATGGTGCAGTCCAGCATTTATAATGCGCTTGAATGAGTCAGATGGCGACAGCCAGCTGGCGCATGCATACAGAGCAGGCTACAGTCATGCCTCTATGTGCGTCTAGATTGCAGGGGGGTTTGGAGGGTATGCCCAAGTGTACAAGTCCACGACGGTGGGAAAATATTCAACCAGAGGGATTTCCACCCAATGCACCACACGTCGGAATCACGATTGAAGGCAGACGCGGAGATCTGGAGGACATGCGTTCCCGAGGGACTGTAGTCTCCTGGCAAGCGAGATGGTCGTTCCCCCCATGCAGGGTAGAAGAGGTTCATCGACGCGCCGAGGAATCTTCCGGTCGGGTACGGCGATGCGGCAGAGCAGGGTGCATAGAGTGGATTAGGGTGGAGAGGTTCGGGAGAGGTGAAGTGGCAGAGCAGGCGCCAGGTGCCTAGGTGGAGTAGAGAGGAGAGCGAGACGAGACACCGTTTGAGGGGCAGGCTTCGGCCGGAGGACCAGCAAAGCCGCGCTAGGAAATCGAAATTCCACCTGCTAGCCGCAGCTTGACGAAAAAGACTTCCCACTCTGCCACACATTCTTCCTCGACACTGGCCTCTGAACCTGGGCCTTTGATTGTCTCCAGTCCTGTCCTCGGTGTCGATTGTGCAGCTGGCCTCTGCGCTTCACGCGGCTCTGGCGGCCACACACTCTGACCTCGCGGTGACACGTTCTCTGGACGACATCACCTCAGAGCAAACCGCCCCGGCAAGCAGATTCGATCCGGCAGAGCATTCGTGGCTCCAAGTGGACTGCATCGTTCCGTGAGCATTTGCTGCTGAACCTCATCCGCGCTCTCTGTGCGTCAGCCGGCACCGTGAAAACACAGGAGAAAAAATCGCGGCCTGGGACGGTGATCGATCGATCGCGCTTCTGGCACGACCGCACACCCTCAGGAACCCAGGATCTGTCGTTTGCGGCCGACTCCCATCTGGTTCCGGCCACGACGACCGGCATTGAGCCATCCATCGTTCCACAGCCTCTGATACCATCCAGAGGTTCGATTGAGCCTCTACCCGCACGGGCTACCACTGACACGTCGACGCTCGGTCGAGGCGAGCCGGCCTTGAGAGGCGACCGGTGGAAGAACACGCCGTGCACGGCATACAGACTCCACGCCCTTGGCTCGTGGGCCAATTGAACATTCCCCTTTGACGTGCAACTCGGCCGTCCCGTGAGCAGAAATTTGCTCCTTCAGGCTTTGGCTCAGGGCACGGCAAGGCGTGGCCAGAGAGACAAAGGAGGTTTCAAGACTCGGTCATCCCGACACACCGGAGCACTCATCGGCTTGACTGGCTCCTTCACTTCAGTTCCAGCGTGCCGCTGGAGCGGGGATCAGAATCGTGGTTGTGGAAAAGGAGGTGCGATCGGCCGAGGATCCACTGGTTGATAAAGATGTCGGCCGCCACGAGTAATACCGGCCCGGCCTTTTCGTATGCCCAAGCGGCAAAAGGCCTCACGCCATCAACTCCTGCACAGACTGCATCCAAAACCGAGGGCGCTGCCGCACCCGAGCAAAATTCCAAAGACCGGCCGCCCACCGAGCTCCCCGGTCATCAGGCGACGGCGAGGTCTCCCAAATCGAGAATCGATGCCGGAGACAAGCTTGTTCTCGAAGCATCATTGGCGTCGAAGCCGCCGCCGACCGGGTCCCCTTCGTCTTCGAAAGACTCGGCCGACAAGGAGAATGCTCCCCCAAATCCACGCCCACGGCAATCTTTTGACGGCGCGACGCTCACTCCCGGCGTGTCCACCAGTACCGACCTCGCGCAGACGGCGCAGAGAGGCGCGGACGAAGCAAGTGGTCGTCGCCCAAGTATTCCGGGGGACCACTCGCCTGGTCGAGAGAGAGTGAGCAATGCGGCCGAGAAAGAGAAATCAAAGGACGTCGACGATGACTGGGATAAAGTTTCGGTGCCCTCGGTCGCGGCCGAGAAGGAGCTCAAGGCTGCTCCGATCCCGACCGTCAATGTGTGGCAGCAACGCAGAGAGGCGCAAGAAGCGAGAATGAGGGAACTGGCCACTCAACGAACTGCGGCCACCACGACGTCGCAAAGCGGTGCCAAACCCACCGTCACGCCGGAAGAAGGGAAGCGCAAAGCAACCAATAAAGATCAAGGGACCAGTGAACGAGACGGCCCTCCGGCGCAGAGAAAGATTAGTGAATCTGCCAAAGGCAACAGTAAGATGGACGTCCTCCCTGCGGCCAGGCTTTGCTGACAAATTCGGACAGATCGTAAAGAACCGTCTCCCACTCAGTCATCCCGACCGGTCTCACAGGTGGGCGAAAAGCACGCGCCACCGCCTGTCGGTGATACGCATTCATGGCCGACGCCAGAAATTGCGACTCTCGACGAGCGAAGAAAGTCCAGCATCTACGAGAAGGCTGAGAAGCCGGATGCGAAAGGTAATGGACCGAAGTCGCACGGGAACAAATGGGTCCAGATCCCGTTCGTTCCCACGGCCAAATTCGAAACTCAGCTGCCACCGGCGGCCGCGAGACGAGGCGGTCGAGCAAACACGAGGGGACGGGATGGCGCTGGTCGTGGAGGCCACAGTGCTCACACGGCCAACCCCACGGAGAAGAATGACAGCACGGCCGGGTCCATGGGGCCTCCGGCAGCACCCAAACAGGCTGGTGAGCAAGATCGCGGCCGCAAATCTGATGGAAACCGTGGACCGCGACATCCGTCGGTGTCGGATAGCGGCCGTCGCCCCGTCAGCAGTGAAAGTACGGCGCCAAACTTCCGCAAACCCTCGACACCAGCCAGCAAAGAACGGTCAGTGGCCGACAGCAGCAACGCCACTTCTCTCTCACAGCAACCGAATGGAGACGAGCGTGCGGGCGGCACAGAAAGAAGTTCTCGATCGTCGTCACGACATGAAGGCGCCGCTGCAGGCAACGGCGTTAACGGCGATGCCGGGTTGAGAGCGCCGCTCGATCAGAGCGCTGATGGATACGGGACGACGCCGAACGTGGATCAGACTTCTCGCGCCAACTATTCTCAGGATCGTCTGAAGTCCTCCTCGGCCCCCAGTGTTCGTGGCAATGGTGACTCTGTGCGCGACCGAAACGCCCCGAGAAACCGCGAATGGGCCCGGGACAATAAACCTGAGTCCGCTCGTGAAAAGGTGGAATCATGGCGCGATCGAGAGAATGTCGGTGAATCCGGTGCTCGACGTGACACCCGAGCAGAGAGAGGTCGCGGCGGATACCGTGGCAGAGGCAATCACTCGTACAGCGGCAGCGCCTTTGGCACATCTCATGCCTTTACATCTCCTTTACCACAAAATGGCTTTGACGCCTCCCGGGCCGGCTCTCACAGCGACTCCCGGTCTCGCCAATCGTCTCAACCCTTTGCATCCAATCAGCCCGCGAGTACCGGTCGCAACAATCCTCGTTCGCAATCGATTCCGCTCAACATTGTGTATCCAGGGTACTACAATGGCGTACCGGGCCTACCGCAAGCCCTGTCACCCCTGCAGACAGATATGCAGATGTATGGCTTCCCCTCGCCCATGCAGATGCAACCGGGGATCATGAGTGCGATGCCGTACAACGACCCGCTGAATTCATATGCCTTGATGTCCATGGTCATGACCCAAGTGTAAGTCCAGCGTCCTCCCACGATTCTCCGGGTGATACTGATACCACAATAGCGAATATTATTTCTCGATTGACAACCTTTGCAAGGACTTGTTCTTGAGAAAGAATATGGACGCGCAAGGTTACGTTCCTTTGAGCGTGATTGCCAATTTCAAACGAATCAAGGCGCTTACGGAGGACAACTTGGACATGTTGCGCTACGTCTGTCAGCAGGTGAAGGACGTCGAGTTTCTGCCAGGCATTGATGGCGACGACCGACTGCGCCGCAGGGACGGTTGGAAAGATTTTGTTCTCCCAACCGAAGAACGATTTCCATCCGCCCGCACCGAGGGCCCATCGATCAATGCGCAGCAGCCTCGTGGACCGGCGAATCTCGAGTCGATTCCCTCGGCCGACGCCCCATTTGGTCCCGCTATCCGGAGCCCTCCATTCAACTTTGCCGCGGTGAACGGAAGTGTTCGCGCCGCATCCCCTCTGCGCTATCCGCAGATTTCGTCACTTGAAGAGCAAGGTTCCGATCGATCATTTCTGCCTCGGTTCGACAATGGCCCTCATGAGCATATGAGGCGACCTTCCGCAACATCGCATCTTTCGCACGATCAGGGCAGCGTCCGGTCACCACCACCGCACAATAGTATTCCATTCAATGGTGTCGTCAATGGTCACGGCCGTCATGTTTCACGAAGCCAGCAAGACGAGAACGTTTTCCCCGATGAGAATATTCCGCACATCAATATCCGCATGCAGCCCATTGACGGAGGCAATGATGGAGAATATCCTCCCATGGCCGGGATCGCGCGTATCGGTTCGAATGAATCGGGAAGCGGCCGAAGTCTGGGAGGCGACGGACCTGCCAACATCGGTTCTGCCCGTGTCTTGGGTCTCCGCGGAGGGGCGGCCAGTCCACAGCAGTGAGTTCGGTCAAGCTGACCTGAATCTCGGTGGCTAACGACGCTCACAGACTGGAGCAATTCCGCCGCGTGTCGCTGGGTATTTCTGCTTTGCCGCCGCCTGTGAACGAGAATGGGATCATCTACTTTGCGAAAGACGGGCTCGAGACGCATCTGCCGCCTCCTGGGCCCGGCCAGTTTGATCAGACCTACCAATCACTGCACGACACGGCCTTCCAGCAGCGCAGCCAAGGCATGGAAGGAGCATTGGAGCCTCTTTACAGTTTCTGGGCCGATTTCCTGGTCGATAAATTCAACGTGGGCATGTATCAGGAGTTCAAATCAACCGCGCTCCACGACCTGGAGGAGGGCAAGGAGAGTGGGAGCAAACACCTCCTTCGCTATTACGAAAAGCTTCTTGGAGGATCACAGCCACTAACCGAACGTATTGCATCTGACTTGGTTGGCCTGACACGCCATGAACATGGCACCAATCGCCCGATCTTCCATATGCTTCGCACGGCTTGGCGGAACGGCGCAACGAATCTCAAGACGATCAAGCGTCTGGGAGATTTTCTCACCGCGGAGGAAAAAGCTGAGCTGGACAAGAGTGGCTGAAAAAGCTGGACGTGGCTGACTGACTCTCATCACCCCACTACGCCGTATCGCACCGCACCATCCACCATGATGCACGGAGAGATATCGTTTTCAGCACTCTGATGGCCTTGTTCTCGGCTGGACGATGATGTGTGCCGTTTTGATCGTCTGGTCATTCGGCAGGGAATACCCTGGCGTCAACGGCGTTTTGGGAGGTGAAGACGATATTGCCATGGACTTCTTCCATTCACAGCACACGGCAATAACTGCTTATCAATTCATTCGGCTTCGTGAGCGATATATGGGTCAGCTGGATAACCGTTCCGATCATGCACCAGCATCTACGCTGTCCATTTCAGGGGGGATCCATCACCTCAAGTCAATGGCCACCTGCGAGGCGTATCGACTGGACGACCGGACACGATACCGATACCCTCATCATCATCCTCCCCCAATTTCTTTTTCTTTTCGCATTCTCGCATAGATCGACATGGCCATGGAGGAAAGCGAATCTGGCTTCTTGTCCTGCATTATTCCCGAGTTCTAAACTCAGCATGGCGCGGCGACGGTGAAGCAGACAAAAGTTTGTACACAGCATTATGAGACGCAATCGAATGAAGAGTGTATCGGTGAATCTTGGAGATTTATGTTTCGTGCTCCTGACCGCGACGCTATTCGTGCAGGAATAATTCTGTCCATCTCCTTCACCACAGCCCTGCGAATACCCTCCTGGCGCAGGCGTCTCCTTCGATTTACTTTGCCACTCTTGACCACCGACCGATCGAAATCGGCTTGCCGAGTTTTATACCATGCCCATGCGCTTGGTGTCTTTTTGCCATGGGTACAGTGGATCGATACCTCCCCAGTTCGTGGAGACACCACCTCCCGCTTGCGGACAAAGAGCGGCAGTCCGCTCCTGTTGTAGTCCAGTGTCGTGCTGACCTCGTCCCAGAGCGAGCCCGTTCGTCACCCACCGTCCTGCACGATCTTCTCGGGGGCAACGGCCATCCGCTCGAGTCTCGCCAGGAGTCATGGCATATTAGCTGAGTTCCAACTTCCACAACCCGTCTCCGAGATAGTGTCCGTGGCTGATGGCCACACCCTTCTTCTTCTCTTTCATCTCCTCGGTTCCCATCTCCAGAGGGCCTATCAAACAGACCTCCTGCTTGCCTTCTGCTGCAATCGCCACCACATCCCCCGCCTTGGCTTCGTCTTCTTTATCCGGCAGTCGTCCTCCGGGAGAGGTCAGACCGGGCACCATCAAGGTCGCACCGGAGAGGACAAATCGAATAGCACCGCGATCGATGCGCAGAGTCTTGAATGCATGAGGATATTGGTGTACGACTTTGAGATGGGGGATAATGGGGTCGTCCATGTGCTGGTAGAAGAGAGGGGACGAGTCGAGCACGTAAAGGGAAACGCGGTCAGGTCTGATCGGCAAGATTAGCGGCGCCGGCCAACAAAGCATGCTGTGGCAGGGGATTCTGACAGCTTGACCACATCTAACTGGCTCTTTTTGGGCAAAATCTCGTCAATGTAAGGTTCCAGCTGAGGATAAGTCTCGAGGACTTTAGCCCTGATGCCGCGCTGCACCGACGACTTCACCTTGGACTTTGCGCCCGCTGTCAAACTGTTTTATTTCAGCAAGCGTGAGAGAGAGGTTCTCCATACATACTCTTTCTTGAACATGGTCAGCCTCACAGGGAATGGTCATGCACCCCGAAGCGGCCGGTCCAACACAGTAGCAGGCTCAAGAGACTGCAGTGTCCCCGCTTTCCCCGCGCCAAGCCTTAACCTCTATTTTACTGGTGCATTCCCGGCACGCCGACCTAGAAAGAGATGTCAACCTCAAAGTCTCCTAAAGATGGGACTTTAGAGCGATGTTCACATAATGGCCAGAAGAGAAATTCGTAATCCTCGTGAAACATGCTTGGCTAATAAAGCTAGAGGTTATATGACGAACGCTTTGAGGATATGCTCAGACCTTCTCATTCCAGGTTCGATATTATGTTATTTTCTATTCATTCTGCAGGAGCCTCTCCATGCACTGGCCTCTATCCAAGACCATGCTGTGCACAGACGCTACCATTCAAGTTTCCTAGCAAAAGATGACAATTTGGAGCATGCCTCGAGCTGGGGAAGGTCCACGGCACCGTCAATGGCATCACAGAGAGCCGAAGCTTCATCGTCGACTTCTGTCATACCCGTTATCCTGATTGTCGGCTGCAGCTTCCTTTTGGCCATCTTCTCGCTCCGCTGATGCTGGACCAGTATGGCCGTCAAATCAATTGTCCGTCCTGCCGACCGGTGAGTGAGTCTTCTCCACACAGTCCTGTCAAGACTTACCACCACATTCATACGCGAATGACCCCCTGGCCGAAGCTGGTTCACTGTCTGGTTTGGACATGCTGGCAATCTCCTTTTCCAGCATCCATTTCCATTTTTCCACCGTGGCGGATGATACTGAATGTCCTTCTTTCGCATATATGTCGACCCTGGTCACCGACTCTGACGCCGACGAGGGCAAGAGAGTCATGGTGCACCACAGATCTTCGTCAAGCTCCTTGATCATGCTCAAAGGCCCCAGCAACCTCACCATCTTCTGGTTTCGACGGTTGGAAAACCACCCAAATGGCGTCTGAGACCATTGCGACTGACTCGAGAATTCATTTGCTGAATGGTCAGGCACGTGCATCAAGAGCGGCCTGTTGAACTCACCGATATATCTCCAATTTGTCGACGTGGTCAAGCTTACGCCATCCAGATAGGAGCAGGCGCCCAGGTCGACGTGCGACTTGACATTGGTCGAGGGCAGATTCATGGTGCTGGCGTCGAAATTGACAAAAACCAGTCCTCCCTGGGTCAAAAGGACCTTGATCTCGAACAGGCCATTTTCTGCCAGGACAAAACCTGCCGACTCGTCGAATTTGGGTGCCTTGATTAATTTCCCGTGGTCGTCGTATTGCCAGCCGTGGTATTTGCAGGAAAATCGTGTCGACGTGCCACACGGTCTCCGTACCACGGTGTACGCTCGGTGTCGACAAACATTATGAAACGCTCGAAGGTTCAAGTCGGTTCCGAGGACGACAAAAAAGGAGATGCCGGCGACGTCGAAAGCCAGGTAGTCCCCAGCTTTGGCGAAGCGACTGCGGTGGCAGACGAACAGCCATGTCTTGGACCAGTCAGTCAGGCTTCACACTTCAGAGACCGCATTCTTTGACGGCCAGCCGTCTTCCGGACCGACCTTGCTGAAAAAGGCTCTTTTCTCGAGCTGAAACAAGTCTTCATCTGACAAGGTCTCCTTCTTGGCCAACGTGCCCTTCTCCGCCCGGTCAAGTGTGGCCGCAAGAGCGTAGCTTTTCTTGCTGTCAGGAGAAAACAAAGACTGCAGAATCGGGATCAACAGACGTCTGAGGACGAGATATATGATACAAGAAGAAACGATAACGACAAGAAACGATGCCGGTGGTGGCAGCCCATGACTGGCAACGGGCACAAAGAGTAAGGGGAATGCCATGGTCTTCGACGGCGGCGACCCCAAGTCGACCTCGACTGTCTGGAGACCTGAAACAGTCTGGAATTCAAGAAGGCGTCATCTATAGTCCGGATTATCAGCAGCTCGTGCGAGCTTATCTACAAGATTACCGTGGTGAGTCCTTCCCGACCGCCAGGGCCAATGAGTGAGCAAGGTGCCAATCATGATCTACTTATGGATGATTGACAATGACCGGGTGTCAGACATGCTCCGAGAAATTTTCATGTGCAAGTTCCTTCCCGCGGTGTAGGCGTTGTGGAGGACGAATACCTTCTCCGATGTCCCGATTTGGGTATCCGATCCCGCGATGTGCTCTTCTCCGTCCCCACACGATGTGTCAACACCTCCCAGTCAGGCCACTATGAGCACATCAAATGCCAAAAGAGACAACGTCTGATCGTATCCCCTGTCCAATGGGTTCGTTTCCGCGAATGAGATTGTCGGCTGTGTGTCTTGTCTGATATCCAGTCGATCGGTATTTGAATACCGAATTGGGGATCCTTGACAACCACAACAAGTCATACTCGCCAGGGAATCCATTCGGTGTCAGGGTATAGTGTCCATCCTCGTGAAACAATATCACTATCGTGGCTCTCTTTCAGAGGCATCGAGCACAGCACACAGAGCGCCGTGATCATGGATTCCACAAAGACGTTGCCGGCGTCGTGGTACTGCTCACAGAATCTGTTCCATCTCGAGCAACGAGCGGTCTTCTACAAGGCATGGTACCTCCTGGGCCCGATCCCCCGATTTGCAGTCGACCACGACGTCGATTATGAGCTGGCCGGAGTGGCCATCCATGTTCACCATGATGGCAACGAAAGCTTCAGCGTAACCAGAATTGCAGACGTAGGATTGTCCACCATCCTTTACGGCGCCGTCATCATGACCTCTTGCATAGGGCTTCCCACTCCGGCACTACGTGACTCCAACAGGCCTCGTGTTTGCGACCATCTCGCCGTCGGCGCCGTCTTTCGAAGAATGGTTCCCGTCTTCCCTCCTGGAGCTGCTTGCCAACTATAACTTCCGTCGGCTGCCGCATCGACGATCCATCAAGTATCCAGGCCGGTTCAACTGGAAGACCATGGTCGACGGCTACCAGGAGTGCCTGCATTGTCAATACACGCACCGTTCCTTCGCCGTCAAATATCCGCCGACCTTCTACGAAGTGCACAACCACGACACCTACAGTCGGCACATCGCCGACCCCGCCAACCCGAACGATGGCCTGTTCTTGTACTTCTTCCCCGTCTGCACGCTGAACATGTACGGCGGAGGAATGAGTTCCTTTCGCGTGTGTCCCGGCGACAAGGTCGGCGAGACGAGGATGGAGTTTGATTACTACTACGACGACGGCAAGGGCGGCACGGATGGGTTCGAGGACTACTTCAAGTTCGTCCGCAAGGTGGCCATGGAGGACTTTGAGCTGTGCGAGGTGGCACAGTCGAATCTGGAGCGAGGCGTATACAGCCAAGGCTGCCTCAACGGAGTCAAGGAGAGTGGTGTTTTGCGTAAGTCGCCCTGTCGCTTCTCTTTAATTGCCATGGAACTAACGCGTGTGCGATCTGGCAGATTACCAGCAGTTGACGCGGAAGATGGTCGTGGAAAAGTTCAAGGAGGAAGAGGCGGATAAGAATGCGTTGACGCCAGCCAGCAGCAGGGCTAGCGCTGGCTATGCTGGCTCCGAGGGGGTCACGGCTTCCGCTTGATTTTATTTTTGTATTCAATGCGTGATGCTAATGGAACTCGGGTGGCAAAGCCGGTTTCCTCGTGAGAGAAGCGAGGCAGATAGTTGTAAAGGAAAACTGTCGTGTCAATAAAGTGGAACAATTCCTTCGGCTTGGTCGAAGGAAGATCGACAAAGAACGCTGAGACAGAACGGAGGGAGAGGTGGTGAGCCATCCATCGTTAATGCTATCATTGGTGGAGCCTTCGTCTACCACCTTCCAGAACGTGCCTTTTAATAGATTCCCGAATTGCAAGAGCAGTCCTCGGCCACTAACGAATTGCTCTGAGACATCTTTGCTGCTTGTCATGCACCCTGCTGTGAGGAAAATCTGCATCCAACTCACCATGACCCTCACAGACATCGCCGCTTTTGAACCACCATTCCTCTAGGAAGCCATGACTTTGGCAACATCTCGCTTGAGATTCCCAAGACAACAGACCATTCGGGATTGAAGCGCAGATGTGACAACCGTCGACTCCTCGCCACGACTGAAACGTCCAAACAAAACCAGGAAGAGTTGCACACTGCTTTACCCGAACTTGATACCGGTCAAATAAGGCTCAGTGACAGTGGCAAGGTAAAAGTAGGTGAGTCTCTGGGCTTTTCTCCGGGTTCCTGCTAATCCCGTTGGCCAATGTACGCTTGTGCTTAGTAAATCTGACCCGGCAAAGACAGGCTGAATACCTCTTGTCTTTGGATTGCTCTATTCAGCCTCAACTCGGAACTCGAAGGGATGTGCTCCTGGCGTACCGGGTGGGTTTAGGGTATCATGAACTCATTTTTATTCAGGATGGACAATTCATCATTTGAGGCTAATCTTGTTCTGTATGTGCTCCCTGGCTGTAGCCATTGGCTTGGGCCGGGGCCCACAGGCCAAAGTGCGTGGGAGGGTGAGTGGAAATCAGTCACTCGTCTCCAGCCATTTCCAAGTGCAAAAAACTCCAAAGCAAATTGTTGGAGACTGCTGGGACTTTGTGATTTGGCCGGGCGCCAACCAGGACCGCTATTCTTCCAGGTCTGTCATCCCTCCAGATCCGTCATTCCAGGTTCGTCATCCCTCCAGGCTGGTCAAGCCTCTAAGTCTTTCTTCAGTGAGACTTGCCATGGCGCTATGATGCTGTGCGCGGTCCTCCCACCTCGGCCTGTGGAGATTCGGGGGACATGGCCCTCTACTTCCTACCTCTGACCCTATACTCAGAAATCCCCACAGACTATAAATTTGTTAAACATGTATTTCTTTTCGAAAGTCGCTAAACAATGCCGCATTCCTAAATTTATGCAATTTCGATACAAACCTTACTGGTACTCATACGCCTCCTTGACCCGGTCTAGCGTAAAGACCTTAGAATCAACGACAGGACGGAGTTTGTCTGGGTTGGCCTCTATAGCTTGGCACATATCCTCCATCTGGAGCCGACTGCCAACCCATATACCACGAGCTGTGAAAAGGTTGATCCAGCAATCCAGTAAGGTAGGCAGTTCCTTGGCCTCGCCACCGATGAAGCCAATGACGCTGATAACGCCGTCGAGCTTGATACTGGCGACGCTCTGCTTCATCGAGGTCGGCCCTGCGACCTCAACAACATGGTCAACCCAGCTCCTCCGGTCAACTTCTTGGCGACGGATCCCCAATCGGGGGTCTCGCGATAGTTGATAATGTGATCAGCACCAAGCTTCTCAAAGAAGTTTGGCTTTCTTGCTTGGGCTGGTCATGGTAATGACTCTGGCGCTGATAGCCTTGGCAAACTGGACTGCAAAGATGCTTACTCCGCCAGTGCCCTGAGTAAGGACCCGTTGGCCCGCAATGAACTGCTTGCCAGCCGAACCGAAAAGGGCGTTCCAGGCGGTCAATCCGGCGCAGCTAGGCGTCGCGGCCTCTGTGAAGCTCAAGCCCTTAGCAGAGTACCATCGACTGAGCCGCCGAGTCCAAACTTCATTGTTTGGTTATTGATTGATCCTGAAAGATGCTGCTGGTTGAGTACTGTGATCACCTTATCACCAAGCTGGAACCGAGTAACATGCTTGCCGACGGCCAGGACAGTTCCAGCTCCATCAGAGCCGGGAACGACATCGGGCTTGAGGCCCCAAGGGTACTTTCCCTGGGGGATAATGAGGCCACGATACTAAGCCCACCATTAGTCAAGGGTGAAGGAGACAAATAGACATAGGAGCACACATTGAGGGAGGCGCCTTGGACTATGGATCGTGGTTAATTGGTACCATGAATAAGGGTACTGGCGCCGGAAAGTGGGAGACTTACTCTTCACCAGGGCCTGGTTATCGCCGAGCTCGGGCACAGGTTGCTCCGTGTATTTGAGGGAATCAAATCCATCCTGGCCTATGACATTCCATTGCTTGGTGGTCTTGGGAATCGACTGAGCCATAGCAGAAATGTGGGTATGGATAACGCTTGGGTATTTAGTTAGGGGCAAATGATCAATGAATGAATCGCTATTAATCCAGATAGGGACCAGACTGGCCGCTAATCTCTATTATATTCCACGAGGGAGATTTCTATAATTGATTTGTAAGATTTCTGCAATGTTGATTTATAAGCAGGCTTGAGGGTCTTGAGAATCGCTGCGAGCTGTTCGAATAGAATTGGGCCAGGTTTGAAGACATCAAGTGACGGAATTCTAATTTTCGATGTCAGTAATTGAGAGAGAATCAACTTACGATCCTCTCCATCGTCAATGAGAGTAAATATCTGCCGTTTTCGCATGCGATCTTCTGTCGAATACTTTGGCATTAGTCTCTAATTTTCTAAAGGTGTCTGAGTCTGTGCTTGGATCCTCTGCACGAATGTGGAATAAAGCGCCCGATCTTCGTCAGAGCTCAACTCTGGGCCTGTCTCCGGCAGCTTCAGCCACGACACCCGGTAGGGACGTACATAGTCTGCAAAGCTTGTAGACACCTGATCAAGGAAGCTCCGGCTGTGGCCAGGCCAAGAGGGAGTCCGTCCAGCTGTCTAGAAAGCTGGACAGCATCGGGATCTATCACTGTATTAGCACGATATCCATACCCATGAAACAAGCTTACCATCCATCACTGCCCCTGCCCTGACGTACTGGAAAGAATCTCAAGGCTGTCTCGAACATCCTCCAAGTTTTTCGATTCGGATACGACGACCGATTTCACTTGTGACGACCTTGTCGTGCTGAGAATCAAACCATGGTACGCTTCAGGGAGAAAGCGGCGGAGGTCGACTGCTGTATGAGCCGTGTTACCAGGGAGCTTTGGATTGTCGCAGTTGTCGTACACGATCAGCCCGCGCGTGTTCTTGCCTATCCCGCCGAGACCGTGCAGCACAACGATACAACGAGAACCATCGCGGCTGAGTGCCTTGTGGGTTTCGGCGAGTTCTTCTTGCCTTGCGACCAAGCGTTCGGTCTCAGAAACCTCAGACAAGCTGAGGCTGACCGCAAAAGACTCCTCCGTGTCAGTACGGTGATTTCTATTGCATATGCAGCGGCGGTGGCAGCTGCATACGTCATTCTTGTGGGTGTCGGAATAGTCCCAGATCCCGCAAATCACCACGGATGGAAAGTGATCCATTAGACCAGCAGCCTCCATTTCAAAACACAGTACTTCTTCCGTTGTGCTAAATGATCTCGAACGTGGGCGTCTTTCATCAATCGGTCCGCTGAGGCGATGAGCCCATAGTGTATAACCGGGTCGTCTCTGTCCGTCCGTGCCGGCCTTTGGACGATTCGATCTCCAGTCCCGCCAACCTCCACGCACGGCTGTTCTTCATCAGCGTACAAAGGACGACCTGTAGAGAATGTCCGAGCGTGGGTCAGGGTGTTGGGATCTCTTCAGCCGAGCATTGGTGCTGAGCATCTGATTCACCGTTTCCGTAATTTGGTGGCCCCGTCGTTGATGCAAGGCGCTCCGCTTTTGTAACGGGGTCAGCATAAACGGTGGCGGCGGACTGAGTGAGCCTGTTCTGTCAAACCTCTTGCCTAGACGCCCAGTATTTCGCAGTGGGAGAGAGGCATACTCATCATGCGGAGCTGGAGGCATTAGCAGAGCTGAGGCAGTGGAATTCTCGTACTCTGAGGGACCGCTCCATGCACCTGGAAGTGCCTTCCCAAGTGGGCGGGGCTAGGCTGGGCTCTTGGCAAGGTTGTCAACTGAGGTGACGAGACAGTAAAATATGGATAATCTCTCTGCGCAACTTTTAGGAAAATCCCACCCAATACCCGGGACAATCATTTGTGTGAAGCGTTAACAACCGCTTTGATCTCGGGGTTGCGACCTCGGGAGCCTTCACGACGTCCTTAGCAGCCTCCTCCAGCCTCTTCACTTCGTTTTCCGTCCGTATTTCCCATTTTGCAGCAGGATCTGCGCTTGAGCCTTGCTCAACCCATCCGCTTCGGTGCCGGGCCTTGATCTGCGGCGCAGTCTTCGGCGCAACTACCCACAGACGCTTCTACGCAAAGAGGAAAATGCCTCCAAAGAAAGTGGTCAAGGAAGAGAAAATCCCCCTGGGCAGGCCAGGAAACAACCTGAAAAGCGGTATCGTATGTAGGGCAGCCACATCATCAAGCCATGAGCCAGCCGACTGACGCCATGCGCACAGGTGGGACTGGCCAACGTGGGCAAATCGACACTGTTCCAAGCCATCACAAAATGCTCGCTCGGGAATCCCGCCAACTTCCCGTATGCCACCATCGACCCTGAAGAGGCGCGGGTCATCGTTCCGGATGCGCGATACGAGTGGCTCTGCCAGCATTACAAGCCCAAATCCGAAGTGCCTGCCAACCTCACCGTGTACGACATTGCTGGCCTGACCAAGGGTGCTTCCACCGGTGCCGGCCTGGGGAATGCTTTCTTGTCGCACATCAGAGCGGTCGATGCTATCTTTGAAGTTGTTCGCTGTTTCGACGATGCCGAGATCATTCACGTCGAGGGAGATGTCAACCCGACTCGGGATCTGGACATCATTGCCGAAGAGCTGAGGATCAAAGACATTGAATTTGTGGAAAAGGCCAAGGAGACTTTGTCCAAGCAGACGAGGAGAGGTGGACAATCCCTGGAAATGAAAAAGCTGAAAGAAGAAGAGGCCACAGTGGACAAGATCCTGGCGTGGTTGAACGATGGTAAAGACGTGAGGAAGGGTGACTGGACCCCGAAAGAGGTGAGTGAGTGCCGTTGTTTGTCTGCTTGTCTCCTTTGTCACCCCGCTGTCGTGATGAACAAGAGCTTCACGCTCGATATAATCCCAGCTCTTCGACGCAGCCTCGTAAATCTCACGTTGAGGCTGTCATGAGAGGAAGTCCAACCCTGATGACGTGACCATTCTTGGATACGGCGCCACCGATTAAATTGAGATCCGTTCTAACCTGTGGCACAGGTCGAAGTCATCAACCCTCTTTTCCTCCTCACGGCGAAGCCGGTGGTGTACCTCATCAATCTCTCCGAAAAGGATTATGTCCGGCAGAAAAACAAGTATCTCCCCAAGGTCATGGAGTGGATCAAGACCAATTCACCTGGAGATCCCATCATTCCACTCTCCGTGTCGTTCGAGGAACGGCTGACCCGGTTTGACAATGATGCCGAAGCCGAGGAGGAGTGCAAGAGACTGGGCACGAAATCGGCATTGCCCAAAGTCATTGTGACCATGCGGCAAGCCCTCAACCTGATCAGCTTCTTCACGACTGGCACGGACGAAGTGAGGCAATGGACGATACGCAAGGGCACCAAAGCCCCGAGTGCGGCAGGAGTGATTCACACCGATTTCGAAAAGACCTTTATTCAATGTATCGTGTACAATTTCGAGACGCTGAAGGAGTACGGTGATGAGAATGCGGTCCGTGCCGCAGGGAAGGTCATGACCAAAGGCAAGGACTATGGTAAGCCGTTCAATCTGCCATTTCCTCTCTGGAATATCTGCTGACTCTGACAGTCGTCGAGGACGGAGACATACTCCTGATTAAGGCCGGCGCCGCCAAGGCCTGAGCAGACGGGGCTGAGAAGCTCAATAAGTCCTTTCTACGATCAGTCCTTTTTGCAAACCACCTCCAAGATAGGCCTGAAACGCCACTCTGTCATTCTCCGCAATGAGCTCAACAGAGACATGGATCACAACAATGGCCCGACCATCAATTCTCTGGGCACGTGCATGTTCTTGAGCTTACCATTTCGCACTCCCTTTCTCTTAGTCCCATTTACCATTCCCTTTCATCCCCGTATACAAACAGCAATTCGTACACTCACACTCTGCCTAAACCTGAAGCTGCTAGCCAGCTGTACCCTCTCAATTTTCTACACCCCCGTGTGTCCTTTTCTCCAGCTGCCCCACTAGAGTCCAGCACCACGCCGAACGCATCAGCCTAATCAACCGTACCGGACGTGAGAGTGCGCCTTGATGTCGAAGAGAGGAACGTCGGTCAGACTGTCTCTTGGACGGTCGACTAACCCACCATTCCAGTCTTTGCTCACGAGGTCATGCAAATCACGTCGCCACTCTGATCGATATATAAAGGACATCTCCAACGCTCTGGCCTTAAACCAATGGTCGATTGACTGATTGATTCATCAATCGGCTTACGGACTCACTTGGAACATGACCATTGTAGTTGATATGAATAATTCTCTCTGGTCGTGGATTTCTGACTTAATCTCAGGTGGTATGATTTGTCTGGGTTGATATAAAGCGTCTATCTCTGTGTGGACTGCATTCGGCTCGACTTGGTTTTCCAACACTTTCTTCCTTCCCTTCCTCCCTCCCTCTCTCTATTGTCTCTCTCCCTTCTCTGGTGATGCCGAATTCGGCGAACATGATCCTGGGACAGGGTTCCATGCGACCATTCATTGAATCGCACAATGGTTGGTCCTGATGCTGGTGAGGGTACATGATTGACGCGATTCGGTCGCCCTTATTTGTCTGTTTGCCATAGTGCCGAGGCGAATGGCAGCGGTGATGGAGCTGCAGATCCAGAGTTCCTCAACTCCTTGGCAGCAGTGGCTGGGTGGTGCATCGCTCCCTTTCCATACACTTCAGCTGAATCTGTGAGATGTCCGTCCGTTGAGGCAGCACAAACCCTGTGCCGCACGTCTGCTATATCAATTGGATCTGCAATGAATAGGCGAGATCTCCACCTTGCAAAACGAGCCAGGTGTGCCGGACCAATACCCCAGGCGGGATCTCGATCGATTCCTTCGGCTCTTCGGCAGGAACAATCACAAAAGTACGCCCCCAACGCCATGCAAAAGACTCACTGGCGGTAAAATCTCACGGTTCACTCGGGGTATTGGTCGCAAAGCGCAAGCAATTCTTCACCCCTTGCCTGCGTCCGGCTGAACGTGCTTCTCAACCACTCGTAAGTAATCATGGTCGTCATGGCCGCGGGGACTGCTCGGACAAGGTTAGTGCCAATGCCAACATAAAATCCACGCCAGCCCTCCTCTTGAAGGATGACCTTGCACATGTTCAGGATGCCTGTGTACCGTGCGTGGACAGGCATACCATCCGACGAAGCGAGGCCTGCGACCCTTCCACTGCCGTCGGGAGCGATGCCTGTTTGTCTTTGCTGCGTCTGGAGTCGAGTACGCAGGACTTCATGAGGGTATGTGGCGGTGCTAGCACAGATCTTGCTGAGGAACGTGGCTGCCGAAATGCCGATCCAATTGGCGCCACTGTCTTCGGGAGGATGCTCTCCCATTCCAAAGCCGGTAAACTTCATCTTGAAATACTCGTACAGCGGGAATTGGATGGCCACGTGTGTCAAGCCGAGCATGGCGGGAGTGAGACCGGCATAGAACGCTCGGATGCCTTCGGTTTGATACATCTTTCTGGCGGCGTCCCACGTCGATGTGTAGTGCCAGGGAGCACGCATTCCATCGCTGGCGGCTTTCGTACTCTGCGACATGAGGCGGGTTTTGATCACCCAAATCGGATTCGTCAGCATGGTTGAGCAAGCCCCGGCCGTCACGGACGAATAGCATCTTGCCACCCACCAACTGCCACACTGGTTGTACCAGAACTCCCTCGTATTCTCGTACACGGTCAAGTACACGGCCCACGTCGGGAGGTAACCGAGGAGCATCGGTCCCAGGCCGCGGTACATGCCACGGATGCCTTCTTCGTGCCAGATCACGCGACCGGTCCCGACGATCCCCTTGTACAGCTTGGCCGAGTTTGAATACATTCCATGGCCTCGGCTCGTCATGAAGCCTCCCTGTGCTTGTAGTTTGGTCTTGATCACGTCGAGCGGACAGGTCACGATGCCCGAAGCGAAGCCCGCCCCCGCTCCACATATGGGATTGATCCACGCCTTTGGAATGCGCGTCGAGTGCATCTGGACACGGGAGGCGAAGCTGTCCTCGGACGGAGGTAAAGACATCGTATTAAAGCTTCTCGACGTCGATTGATCGTGGTCCGCGGTCGCATATTGAGCTGATAAGATCGCAGGCGTCTGTTCTGGATCGCGGGTGAAGGGCATGCTTTTGCACCGTTGTTCATCAGGGGGCTGTGGTCCGTCGGGATATCATGTTCATGGTGATCTGTCCTTTTGCTTGGTGATCCGGCGGTGTGATTGTACCAGATGACTATTGAGCAAAAATGCCTGCTCCGCGGCAAACGTCGGTGAATTCGAAACTGCGGGGTCCTGCCGCCAGTCTCGCAGACGCCCGTCAGCGATCGACACAGGCCATCAAGGTGGAGTGGTGCAGACGGAGGACAGGAACCTTTACGAATCCATCACTGGCCTCAGGGCCCGACGTGATCGCGAGTGGTGAGCTGGGAGGGCGGAGGATGATGACCGTGGGCGAGCGGCAGGGCGGCCGGTCAAGCTTCCATTTGCCAGGCTCGGATGACCCAAATCGCGCTGGCCAATAAAATTCAATTCTTCATTTCTGGCGCCAAGAGCCATTGAGAAAGTACGACTTCAGAGCTTCGGCCTGCGCTGCAGAGGTCGATTCTCGCACCAGCACACGACGTCTCCCCGAACGACCATGTCTGCACCTTCGCTAGCTCCGTACATCCTCAAGCGGCCATGGCTGAAGAGGTGGATGCTGCCCTTTGCCAACTGGTACGCCGATGCCGCCGGCTACCGAAGATTGGGTTTGAGATCCGTGACCACGGCATGGCATGACCACCTCTGACACGACCCAGGGCTGAAGGCCGACGACTTGATTCCTGAAGAAAACGAGACGGTACAGCTTGCGCTGAAGCGACTGCCGCCCAAGGAGGCCTATGACCGCGTCTTTCGACTTCGGAGAGCTTTCCAGGTACCAACCACCATGATGCTCTCCCCCCGCCGGCTAACCGCTTTTTCAGTACTCCCTGGCCCATCAATTGCTGCCCGCCGAGGAGCAAACCCAACCCGAAGAGGTCAGACGGCGTGCTGGCGATGCGAATTCACTGCTAACCATACCAGGACACTCCGTATCTGAGCCCGATCATCGAAGAAATCGTGGCCCAGAAGAAGGAACGAGCAGACCTGGACTCGTTGACGGTTCAGCGGAAGTAATGCGGGAAGGGGGAAGAAAGGGACTATTTGCGGTTGAGCCAAATCTCGTCGTGGTCCGACACCTGTACATACATTCCAGCAGGGGGTGACAACTATGCGGTGCTTTGCATCACAGAAACATCGACATCCTCGACCCTCCACATGTACCACATGAACAAGCTTCGGTACGGCGCAAACGGAGCGGCTTTGTCGAGCATATCTTGCTCGGACATGTATTTCCATTTTCCACCTTTCGCCTTGAGTTTTTGAACATCTTTCCCGAAGAAGGCGGCCATGCCTCGCTGGACGCCCAGATCGCCCGTCGACAGGATGTCGAGTCTTTTCAGGCCAAAGCAAGAAAACATCTCCACACTCCATTTTCCCAGGCCCCGGACCGCGGTCAACTTTTCCATGACTTCTTCGTCGGATGCCTTCATGAGCATGCTGTTGCTTAATTCTCCAGAGGCAAACTTCTCCGCCAGTCCTTGGATATACTCGGCCTTCCGTTGCGAGAGGCCGGCCAATCGTAGTCTTGATATGTCTGTGGCCGCCACTTGTGCCGGGGTGGGAAAGGTGGGACCGTCAGCGTCGGATTCGTGGAACAACGCGACGAACTTGCTCTTGATGGCCCTGGCCGCCGCTCCCGAGACCTGTTGGTTCATGATGCCGCTGGACAGCGACCGAAAAGGGTCAATCTCCTCGGCGAGGCCTTTGGCCGAGAATAGGGGACATGGGTGCCGCTCGATCAATAGCTTCAGACGCGGTTCCACTTTGACCAGATGGGCACACGCCTCGTCGAGAAGCGTCGAGGTCGTGGCCGTCGGTTTGGGGAGGGCGCTGTTTCGGAGCAGACCATCTGGATATGCCACAGACCTGGTCCCGCCGGGTGTCACCAGAGTTGCGTTGGTAACGTGGGGTTCCACGGGCCTGTCTGGCGGAGGGGACGCATTGTCGATGTCACCCGTGCTATAGGGAGCTCGGATCACGTTGACCAGGCTCGGAGTGGGCGTTAATGGTGGTGCTCTCGACCGTTGTGGACCGTCTCTACGCTGGCGGACAGGGGTCACGGGCGTGGTGATCAATGCTGGGGCATCCGTTCTCGTTGCCGTCTCTGTCTGGGAGTCATTATTGTTGTTGTGAACTTTGCTCGTTGACCTGGCCTTTTTGGCGGCGACAGGAAGACTTGGACCACTCGCAGAGCGCTTCTTGACTGCGACGGTCGAGAACGTCTCCTTGGTAAGAGAATTGGAATTGGGACTGACCGTCCTCACGGAAATTCGGGCAGATCGGCGCAAGGACATCTTGGGCCAGGCCACGCGAGCATTGAGACCTCTATTGTGAAGCCATAACACCAAATTCAAGGACACTGGGATCTAGCACCGCGAACAGAAGCTTCCTTCTATTTACGCGACCATCGAGTTTATACGCAGCCGATGACCTTTGCCTGCCTGGCCCGCCAAGAATGGCTCATGTCAGCCAGATGCACATGACCTGCGCGTGAAGGGCGTGTTTTGGCTTGACGCGCTTGCCTTGACCACTCAATTTTGTCCGCATCTTGCCGACGATTGTGCTGGGCATTGATACCTATAAGTGAAATGGGACTTGGTCGGATCGAGATGAAGAAACGGGAACCACTGCTTGCTCAACGACGACAACACGCACTGCACCTCTATCCGCTGTCCCACCGAGTCGGTGATCCTGGGTTACGCGGCCTACGGTAGGTTTGGGACCAAAAAAATAAGTTGGTCTTCACACAGGATGGCCCCCACTCCGGCTGGCCACGAAAATGGGCAGCGCGACGGCGGCAAGGTCATAAACTGCATGGCCTCAAGAGACGATGATATCGGTCGGGCGCGCTGATCGACGATACCGTGGATGTTGCCGACGTGCGGAACCCATGGAAATTTGAAGCCTTCATATCGAAAGTGGCCGTCCGAGAGAGGCATAGCTCTATCTGGGCGAGCGACGAGCAGGCGACGGTGTATCGGTAATGTCACGAAGATGTGCGCTCCGGAACAACAAAATGGTGGAAGGTGGAACGGCGATCGTGTCGGGCCATTGGCACCGGAGGAATCGCTTGCCACACGCCAAACAGCCACAAGTGCTAGGACCAGCCGCTGGTCAACGCTCTAGCAAGACATGGTGGTGGTGATGATGACCATCAAGAGGTTGGATCGCAGCACCAGGATCAGCAGCACCAACAACTTTCCTGGTCGTCCTTCGACGGCGGTGATCCGGACACGCACAAGAAGGAAAGGTGTGACACAAGCCTGGCGCAGGACGCACGAGGCACCAGACACGAAACTGCTTATCTGTTTGGACAACTGCCATGCGGAGGATGTGTGCATGAGACATGCATGCAGGGGACGAGCATCGACTGCACCGAACAGTAATTCTCCCATCATTCTGCTTCGCCAGTGGGCGGACAAGGACAACAACAATCAGTACTGGCCGGCCATTGATTCACGGTGCCCGGGCCGCCTGGGAGATTCGTGAGGATTATTTATCTGTCTTGTATCCGGATCAACAATAATCTTGCTGGTGGACCTGGTATCGATATCGGAGGGTGGCATCTGCGTGTGACGCATGCATGGTCGCAGAGCCAGAGGCGCGGAAGCAAGCCAGAGGCGTCAAATGTCTCAGATGAGCGACAGCAGTCCATGGCTAGCAAAAGAGAAAGGTTGGCATGCTTGGTGGAGGGGGCCAGGTGCGGGTGGCTGAACCGTGGAATGAACTGGTCCACTCAGTGCTGATGTATGGTATTTTAGTGTATTGGGTCGTATGCCCGTCCCCTTTTCTCAGGCCTGGCATGTCAATCGGAGTCTCCACCCACCACGGACTTGAGGCAAGCATCCTGGCAGCCCCCCTGGCGTCCCTGGCATCCCTGGCGTGCTGAACAAGTGGACGGCTTGCCCTGAACCTAGCCGTGACCTTGCAGGCTGGTCCAATGTTGACGACGGTGCGGTGGATAGTGCATTAGATGGCGGTGCATTCTCCGACCACAACTGTCCACTCATGCTTGGCCTGATGCCCGCCCGCCCCGTCCGACCCAGCCAATTCCCCAAAACCTCTCCTGGTCAAGATCCTTCGACCATCTTCCTGCCTTCTTCACTGCATTGTCTGCGTGTACGTGGGTGTATCCGTGTTGTGTGTTTGCCTGCTTACCTTTCACAGTCCATCGTTGCTCTTTGTAACTTTCTTTCACCAGCCTGCCACACGTATTCCCGCCATCGCTTTCGGGATCGTGCCTGTGCCTTGCAGCGGTGCTTCTCAAACGAGCATCAAACGACACCAGCTTCCCCTTCGCTGAAGCTCTTTTAATCGCACTTCTGTTCCAGTTGGGAACCCAAAAGATTGACTAATCCTCCTACCCCAAAAGCCTGTCGATTTCTTCTCGACCTCTAGGCCCGGACGACCTCGTCTTCTTGATCACATTTAATTGCTGCATCCAGGTGAGCCGCAGAGTCTCGCTGCCACTGCCCGCGGACAGCTGACCGAAATGCAATGACAATACCGCATCTGGGATCGGCTGCTGACTACTTCTACAGCTGTCGAGCTGAAACATAGACTCCCAATGTCTTTCTCCAAGTTCATCCTTCCCACCCTCGCCCTGGCGAGCGCGGCCTTGGGTACGTCCGTCCTGATGGAAATATGATGGTGTCGGCATGAGCTCGGATCCATCACACGACCCCTCCCGGGTGACGAGGAGGACAAGACTGACGGAACTATAGCACAGTGCGATGGGCCATCGATCACCATCGCGTCGTCGGCAGATGCGGCGCAGATTGCCGACTGCCAAACATACAGTGGAGATGTCATCATCGACTCCAGTGCTGCGGGACAGATTGCGATCAATGGCGTGCAACAGATCACTGGGGACCTGACCTGCAACAACGCCACACAGTTGACGGCGATCACGTCTGACCAGCTCAACTCGATCGGTGGTACCTTTGGCTTGAACGGCCTCACCATTTTGTCGACATTGCAGTTCAGCTCGCTCACGGGGGTGAACCGCATCAATTGGGTGGGCTTGCCGGCGCTCCAAAGTCTCAACTTTGACAAGGGCGTGTCCAAGTCTAATGAGATTTACATCTCCAACACGCAGCTGAACACCATCTCGGGGATTGAATTGACCGCCGTGGGCGCCATGGACATCAACAACAACCCGTATTTGACCACGGTCAACGTGAATGACCTCTCCAACGTCACCACTTCCTTGTCCTTCTCCGCCAATGGCCGGGACTTGGCCATCAGCTTCCCCAACCTCGAAGGAGCGGCCAATTTGACGTTCCGCAACGTCAGCAAGGTCGACATGCCCTCGTTGTCCTCTGTCGCCGGTTCCATGGGGTTTTACTCGGATTCCTTCACGAGTTTCGCCGCGCCCAACTTGACCAGCACTGGTGGCACTCTGGCTTTCGTCGACAGCCCCGAATTGAGCAATCTCTCCTTCCCTCTGCTGACTGAGATTGGCGGCGGTTTCCTCATCGCCAACAACACCGCCCTCAAGGCCATTTCCGGCTTCCCCAAGCTGCAGACCATTGTGGGTGCTCTTGACTTTGCGGGAGCATTCAACAGGTATGTTGGCCCATATCCTCCCTCCACACGGTGCGTGCCTGCTGACGGTTGTCCAGTGTCGCCATGCCTTCTCTCCACGACGTCCGTGGCGGCTCCAATGTCCAAACCACGAGCACCAACACCACCATTTGTGATGAGTTCAACAGCGCACACTCGAATGGCATCATCAAGGGTGTCAACACCTGTATCACGGGCAAGGCTAACCCAGATACCAACCCCTCTGCGACCGGTGGCGGGTCCAGCGCCTCTGCGTCGGCGACGAGCACGGGCAAGGCCACCAACGGTGCCGATTCCAACCTCTTCGACCCCAGCGCACCATTGACCGGTCTCAGCGCGATCATTGCCGCTCTCCTCTTCCTCTAAACTATTGGATCTGGCGTTTCTTCTTACCCTACTTTAGACCTCCTTAATCTACGGCAGGTTGACGTCCTCAGTCTTTGTCATTATTGAACTCTTTGAGCGCATACTCTCCTTTTGACGTGCCAGGTGGCTAGTGGCCTTCCCAGAAGAGGCGCATGCACGTCCAGAGCGTCAGCCGGGTTTGCGTCGGGAATGTCTACTGGCAGATTGAGCGAACAGCGCTAGGACGAGTTGTGGATAGGCATACACAAATGAAACATGTTTCCTTACTTTCTCCGTTTGCCATCTCCTCCACTGCAGCGACGCGGCCGGGTAGGGTCTGACCGGCTGAAGCTGTGGATGCCGGGATCCCCATGATTCATGCAAGTGTCAAAAGCCCTCTCGAGATGGCGCAGATGATCTTGCTTGACACATCATTCTCGGACATGACCTGGTATTGAAATCCGCTTTCCGCCCCCTCTTCGTTGCCGGACTTGGCGAGCTGAATCTCTCCGCCCCGAAAAAGGAACCTATCATTTCCTGGCTCCCGACGCCACGGCTTATTTCAGCAATTCTACCCTTGACCTTTGCCCATCCATCCATCCATTCCTCTCTCCCTCGACGCCATTGTTCTCTCGGCACGCACTGCTCAAAGTGGACCGGCATAGCCTCGCATCCTTGAGCGATTGACACTGATTGACTTGACTGGGGGGTTGACATCAGCCAGTACTCTCTACGACGCCCTCACAGGCTTGAAGGGGTGTGCGAGCACGACATCGAGCCGAGGAAGAACACTTGATCCGACTCCTCGCTTAGATCTTGGGACGCCAGATCGAGACGGTGATGGCTGTCAACGGAGCAAGGTTTATCCATTGCGTTCCATGCATGACTGCCATGCTGGAGCCTGCTCTCATCATCGATCAATCCGAAGGCGTTCCACACATTCTTAGTAAGAGCCCGACCCCAGAGGGCGCCATGCGTGAGTTCTGTGCCCAATCACTCTCTTCGGAGATTTCACCGGCCCATGACCATCATCTGCGACACGCATTTGCGCTAAACCCGAGGACATGGAAGCGCGGGATGCCATTTCAGATACAGATGGACTCTCTCCTCGCAATCGACGTGAGTGGCGTTGAGACTGGCGACAAACCTGGAGACGCAAGCAAAGGGGCCTGGGCGGTATGTCTTCCCACACCACTCATCCTCTCGATTGTCGCTGGTATAATTGTGGATTGGCCGTCCGTTCTCTTCGTTTCTTTTCCCGACTTTCATTCTCTCCATTGCCCTGCGACCATTCTCGGTCTTCGTCTTGCCGTGTCCTTGCTAGATAGGAGCATTTTCTCCGCTGGTGAGAACCACCTCGACGCCGTCTTCTCTCTCTTTTTAGCATATCCTTCTCGCACTGCCTTATTGATCCGGCCGTTCTGTCTGCTCGAGATCGGGCTGGGCTGAGGAGTGAGATTTTCATGCATCTCTGTCCGCATTGACCATGGATTCTGAAAGAAGTGGCCTTCCTTTTCAAAATCAAGGGCGAGGCTGCATCAATTTGCCCAGCATCGCGACCCTGCTCGATGTCGCTCTGCCAGAACCGTGCGCAGGGTATTGCGACAGTCCGGGACCGAATGTGAATATGCGGATTCAGAAGCTGCCAATGCCCCCTTTGGCACACCCGCCATCCGTCATCAGCCAGCAGGGCCTATCTCCAACTCTGCCAATTCCGGGTTCGAAGGACCTTGGCTCCGCCTCTCGCCAGCCTTTGATAGCGGAGTATCGCTCTCAGATTGAATCGATCCTTCCAGCGTACAAAACCCTTCAACCAGGTTCAAGCGGGCAAGATCCGAATGAAGGTGAGATAGATTCTCAACTTTGGCCGCTCTTGCAAGACCTGCTCAGCAACCCCCAACCGGACGTGGATCGCATCATATGCGTGGTCATGGAGCTGCTCGACGGAGCCATTCAGCCGGCCTATAGACAGGGCTGGTTTGACCCTGAACGCGCAAGCAACAAGTCTGGCGCCAGATGGGGCCAACAGCTGGAAGAGAAAATTCATGGTCTGACCAAAGATGCCCTAGTGGACGCATTCTTCTCACGAGACCTTGAACGCCCAACATATGGGGAGCGCAAGCCGAACGCCCGACGGGTCATCAAGCCAAGGTCTGTGATCGAGGAGGCCCATGGCTCTCTTCCATCAGACACGGTCACAATCCAAAAACCGATGAAAAAGCATGATGGTAATGAAAGCCATTGTGAGAAAGAAAGAGAAAGACGAAATCGCCACCGAGAGTTCCAGATGGAAAGCGGCCTTCGATGTCCCGAGATCGCACATCGGCTCGCCACCGAGTTCATGGACCGTGGAGACAAAAGGGGCCAGGCTCCCAGGGGCCCGGGGAAAGATCAACAATTGGCGGCGGCGATTTATGCGCACGAGTTCAGTGGCAGAGTAGTCCAATCGGAACACGATGGCCGCAAATCGGCCGAGGAGATTTGTTTCCAACTGCTCAAGTTTATCAAACGTTGGTCTGAACATTGTCCCAGGACAGACGATTTCAGGGAGGAGCACCAGCACCGGCAACATCACGGCTCGGTCCCCCCCAACTCCGTCTCTGATGGCGCCAAAAGAGCTCACCATTCTGGCGAAGAAATGGGCGACGACGTGTGGAGGGGGGGTGATGGCGAGTATCGCGACATTGACAGCGAGAGCGACCCCGAGCCACTGCAGTGGCGACGGCGACGGCGGCAGCACCGACAACAACAGCAGCAACAGCAGCATCCTTGTTCTCGTCCTGGCGGGAATAGTAGCCGTCCCTTCAAACGCCATCGACGGACTAGCAGCCAGAAAGTCCTGCTCGTGAGCATGAAAGGCCTCCCTCCATCTCCCAGTCCGAGTCCGGACAGGTCGTGTTCAGCAAGTTGATAATCATCAAGAAACGGCCGCCCAATGTCTGCTTCCACCGTGGAAGAAAGTCGGTGGCACATCGTCGGCCGGTTGCGCAGCGAGTCAATCATGAGTATAATGCCACAACAGTGTTGTGGTTCATTTTCCAGCGTCCCTTGGGGCTCTATCGGCATTTCGGGCTTATTATATATACACATCGAAAGATGATCGTCTCAGGAGTCATGAGTTGGCACTTTCGGGTGACATGAGTACAATTCCATGGGGCAGCGGGTGGAATGGAAGGAGGAATGAAATAGGAGAATGAGACACAGTTCATGTGTTATATAGCGTCCGATAGTTTGTCCCAGAATCATGACCGGTTCACATATTCTGGTCACTGTGGTTGGCTTGGCCATGTGCAGGATGATCAAGGCGCTAGACCCTTTTCTCACGTTGGCTGTCAACTGTTTCCCTAGCATGCAGCGTTCCTTATCCATCTCCCCCCAAGCACTTCCAACGCCAGCGAGGCAAGGGCCACACTTACCACCATTCCATCTTCACGCTCCATCTCGATATTCCATCCAACACGCTTATCTTCTGGTGTGGCAGTCTCCTATCAACATTGACCTGCACATGAGTGCCCGCCTGAGCCGACGTCTCTAAGTGGGTGTGCTTCCGTCCTCCTTTTGGCCTGCGCAGGCCATTCCGTTCGTTCCACCTTGACCCTCCAACCTGGCGACAACGCCTCGATAGCCCTCCCGGTGAGGCGGCGATCTCTGCGCGCACGTCCTAATCTGTCCTTCGATCTCATTCGTCCCTCCACCATGCTTCTTCCAAAGGGCGGCTTGACATGGAAGTCAGCCAAAGCAAGACTACCACCGTGGAAAGCTGTATTACTGTTTCTGACACGCACACGATTCTTGGTCGCGGTCGCGCTGACCGGATTGATCGTCTTGCTTTGGAGAGGGATTTCTGTATCAACACGGGAAATGTCAAAGTAAGGCAGACCATACCCACACTGGGGCTCGCCGGCGCTGGCTGACTTTGCTCTCTCCAGCTTTTATTGCTTTGGGCCATCGAAACCGCCCATTGAGATGACCAACAATGAGATGGTCGCCTGGAACCAGCATCTGCAGACACCGGTGCTGTTCAATCACCACGAGCCGTACGAGGTCAACTCGAGCACGATCCAAAGAATCAACCTCAATCCGGTTGTTTCCACGCCGCGAGCGGTCAGCAATCGGGAGCGAGTCCTCATTCTCACCCCTCTGCGCGATGCGGCGCCCTACTTGATTAAGCACTTCGACTTGCTGTCCGAGCTGACTTATCCGCACGACTTGATCGATCTGGCATTCCTGGTCGGCGACTCGACCGACGACACCTTGGCCGTCCTGTCTTCTGAACTCAACCGGATCCAGTCACGCACGGACAAGATTCCCTTCCACAGTGTCACCATCGTGGAGAAAGACTTTGGCACGACCTTGGACATGGATGTCAAATCTCGGCACGGATTTGCCGCACAAGGACCGCGACGAAAAGCCATGGGAAGAGCGAGAAACTATCTGCTGTATGCCGCGTTGAAGCCCGAACATTCCTGGGTCTATTGGCGAGACGTGGATGTCGTGGACAGCCCGAAGAAGATCATTGAGGACTTTGTCGCCCACGATCGGGATGTCTTGGTACCCAGTACGTCGACGAGGGCGTGAACCCAGATTACCGAGGCTGACTGACGCGTGACAGATATCTGGTTCCACCGGTACGAGAACGGTCGAGACATCGAAGGACGATTTGACTACAATTCGTGGATCGAGTCGGACAAGGGCCGGCGACTGACGGCCAACCTGGACAAGGACATCGTCCTCGCCGAAGGTTACAAAGAGTATGACACCGGGCGAACTTATATGGCTCGGATGGGAGATTGGAGAAATAACAAGGATGAAGAGATTCAGCTAGACGGCATCGGGGGGGTTAACATTCTGGTCAAAGCGGACGTACACAGATCTGGTAAGCCAGAATCCAAGATGCCGACATCCTCGAGCTCACTCATTGCAGGCATCAATTTCCCTTGCTATGCTTTCGAAAATCAGGCCGAGACCGAGGGGTTCGCCAAGATGGCCAAACGGGCTGGCTATCAGGTGGTCGGGCTGCCCAATTACGTGGTCTGGGTAAGTAGAGACAACCTTGGCGACAGCCGAACTTTGCTCACAAGCCATAGCACATTGACACGGAAGAAAAGCCGGGAAATGTTTAGATGACACTCCAGTGTAGCACTCGACAGTTCAGCTCAATTTCCTTCTCTCTTGAGCGTGTCGCCTGGAGCTTTTTTTTTTTGGCCACGGAGCTTGCGACGATGTCCTAATCCTCACAACATCGAAGCCTTTTCCTCAGGGCAGCCGGCGTCTGGTGTTGTCGATGCAGGGACGGAGAGTGTCTGCTTTGCTGTGCTGTACGCATATGACTATGTCTATTTTTTTCTCGATTCATGGAAAGGGCTCGTTGTGGTCCTGACCCTGAGACGAAAGAAATGGAAATATTACGAAAGAAGCAAAAGAGTGACAAGGCGACAAAGCGACCAGCGATGGCGAAAGTGATGGCGCAAGTGAAGGCGAAATGATCATGTATATACTCTTTGACTTCAGTCAGGCATCCCTATCTCAAAGGAGAAAACGAGAGCCACAACCTTGGGTAATTTGCATCCGCGTCCAAACACAAAAGTTCCGGGACCGTTCCTGTAGCATCATGGACAGCTCGACAGAGTCGATGGTCTGCGGCAGCATGCTGGAGGCCGAGTGTAGTCCCAGTCAGTGGTTCCCAGTCAGGAGGTGATCCCTCTGGTACTGGAAGAGATCCTCCAATCCGGCCATCTGGACCACTGCTTCACGCCAGCCAGCAGCTGCAGCAGACACGGGGCGCCAGAGATAATACGGGCCCATCGTACAGACTGGTCACTGTCACAACAAGGCGAAGGGTGGGGTCAAGTGGCCAAATTCGTTCCAGATACTCACTGCCAGCAGCCTCAATGGGAGGGGAGGGCAGACGCACGATTCTGTGTCCCGGGGATCCGAGCGGGTTCCCTCGAGTCCATGCTGGTAGCAGACTTCAAACTCAGATCTCAAGATGAACCTCTGGTATATACCAGTAATGGGACGGAGTTGGGCATGAAGACTTTGGAAGATATGACTGCTGTGGTGAGAGGGTGTCGGCAGACGAGCATATATAGAACCAACACCCCTTCAAAGTTCCGCATCTTTGCCATATGACATATCAAAAGTCCACCTCGGAACGAAACCACATGGTCTAGATGGGCAGGCTGTGGCTGAGCGCCAACGGGAACTGAAAAGACCTTAATTGGCTCACCATATCGGCCTGACGTCAGAGGATTATCGGAGTGCTGACCTCATCACGCCGCTCTTCAAGTCAAATCATCTTCCCCGTCGGATCGGCTAGGAAAGCAGGGCAATTCTAAAAAGCTCGTCGTACAGGCCCGGCGATTCCCTCCGTCGCGTGATCAGCTACACATTCAAAATGACTAGACAGACTCAAGTGGCTGTGATCCTCGCTACCTAGCTAGAGGCAGCAACATTTTCTCCTACACTCGACTTATCTAGGCCTCGACGAAGGGCTCTGGCCGAATCTTTTCTTCTTCTCCACAATACTGCGACTACCTCGACACCCCAGAAACACGACAGATCTGGTACACTGTCTCCCCGCCTATTGCTTAACCTGGTGGTCAGCCCTCGAAGTCGCACAGATCCCCGTATCCAGATCTGCAAAGCAGGTGACATACAGAAGACAACTTATTGGCCACACGACCTAGAGTCACCCTATCATCATCCCATCACCACCACCACCGCCATCATCACCCTTCTTAAATCCGGCCCGACCCACTAGCGATCATGACTTCCCTCATCTTCGGGTCCATCTACCTCGGCCACAAAGGCATCGTCAACCACCGCCGCGAGAAGCGGCGGCAGAAGAACTACGAGCGCTGGGAAGGCCTGCGGGATGAATATGATGAACAAAAGAAGATACAACGCGAGTCGCGCTCGCTCGACCTGCAGCGCACCGGCGACGGGCAGTTCGGATACGGGCCCGACCCGTCTCAGGAAGACCGGCCCATCCTGACCCTGAGGGATCAACAAGAGGCCAACGATGCCAGGACCAGCTGGCGACCGCAGGAGAGCTGGGAACCACCACGACGCGCCAGCATCGAAGTGACTTCTTCCGGCCTGAGAGAGGTGAGACGACACAAGACGGGATCGACGTGGGATGAAGACCTGCCTGAGCCGCTACCTGTCCACAGGAGAAACTGGGATGAATACAATTCCAACCTCGGCAGACAGAATTCGCTCGCCAGTAGAGATAGGAGCAAGGTCAACACACCTTCGGGTTTACGAACTGAATCGACGTCCAGCTCGAGCATCGAGATGCATCCCACCGACGCGACCGCTACAACTGCCACGACAAAGGCAACCATGAGCAGCCCCAGGAGCGTCAGCTTGCCCCCGGACCTTACGAGGCAGAAAAGCGTCGAGGTGCTGGAGAACACGGTTCCCGGCGGGCGCATGGCTGAATTGATCGAGATGGGAAACTCGGCCAACTCGAAGTCGACCAGCCAGCCGCCAGCTGGGATGGTCGAGTGGTGGAACAGGGCCTGAAACGTGAGTTGCAAAGTCTCGGGAAAAGAGGGGACTGGAGGCGGAGCTGTCTGTCGGTCTGTATATCTTGCTGTTATTGTTCCTGTTGTGTTGATGTTGCTGTTACTCTTAATTACCCTCACCTTTCCAGCGCGGAGTTGGGGTCACGACGTATAGAAGCATGACTGACAGAAGTTTTGCCTTTTTCATATTTATTTTTTGAACCATGCATACTCTATATCAAGACGACGGATGGTGGTCACTGATGATCACAGACAGAGCCCCGAAAGCAGGAGGAGGTGTATACATGCATGACAGACCCAAGACAAGATGAGACGAGAGAGGAGACAAACGAGAATTCATATTCCCATCCATGTCGGCAGCCGCAATCGCTGTCACTGTTTCTGTCTACATAGTAAATAAACATTCAACCAGCAAACGAGCTGATATGGGAGGCAGGATTCTCTTGAGCACAGGGCCATAATGCTACATCCTACACCAGATCAAACCTTGCATTACTGTTGCCCTTTGCTTGTCACAGACATCGACATTCGTGCTCAAATGACCTGGTCTTGATATCCTGGTCCGGCACGTGACTATACCTCTGACCCCGCTAAAATACAAAATACCACCTGATATGGAAGGTTTCACGGTAATATAACCACTGATATTAGATTGACTTTGTCAATCCTCCAGGTCACATCCCAATCCTAAAGAGGTGGGGCCCGGTACAGATTTCCGACCCTAGGCTCATCGCACTGTCCGATATTCCTGTCTCTCCGAAGCTGTCAAGGGAGCAATAAAGTCCGGCATGGCACGCCAACGTTCTGGATGGAATCCAAGAGTACGTGGATGCTACGGGCCGCCACTCACTGGCGTGCTGTGTTTCCAGGAGCCCACGCTGATCACATAGATAGGCCATTACAGCTCCGGTGGCAGCCTTTGTCATGGCTGGACTTCTCTACACCTACTCAGTCACGTCCATTCGGGCGGCGAAACGGAATGCAAAACTGCATCGGGAAGCCGACGGTGGCCAGCTCGACATGCGGCGTGAGAGCTTGCGCAGGCACGGTGTACTGGAGCCAGTCCAGGGCACTACTGGCGTCGAGTTGTTTCGAGAGGCCAGAACAGATGCGAAGAAAGAGACACAGCTTGTCAAAGAACAGAACACGAAGAAAGTCGGTGAAGATGACCATCGCAAAGAGGTGGCAGCTCCCAGGACCCAAGTGGAAGGTGCGCTAGAAGAATACAGAGGCCGTGGCAACGCTCTGAAGAAGTTGAAGGAGAAGTCTGAGAGTTAAGACTGCGGAAGATTCCGATGAGAGAATAATCCAAATGGACCTGCAGAGATTCCGAGTTTGCCGCCTGCCGAGCGTTCCGCCACATGTTCTTCAATTGCTGAATGAAAGACTTTGGCGATGCCACCCATGTGAAGCCGCCGCTGTATCGACTACGACACCTCTGGGATTTCGCGGCCATGAGCAGAAAACCACGGAAATGAAAAGGGAACCCGGCCACTGAATCTCATGGCAAGCAAGTATTCGTGCCATTGAAATAACGACGCTTTACTTGAACACGGAAGCTATCTCGGAGCTGGAGTCGACAATGAAATAGATCTGCCTCCGACGGGCTGAGAGGACACGATCAAATAGCCAGAGGTGCAGAAGCATGAGCTGGCTTCATTTTGAGCATGACGAGGAACAGGAACACACACAGAGAGATATGACGTTGGATTCCTTGATGATTAACTCAGGAACAGGTGTCAAAGCGGTTATCAAGATTGCTTTGTTGGCCTTAATGACTTGCTCAGCCAACTGATTGAACGATCACCCGACACAACCCACAACTCATACCTCCACACTCTTTCCAGTCGTTCGTCCATTCGACTCACTGCCTCGAACTGTACACGAGCAAGCATCACGGGAAAACGGGTCTGCCTCAAGGAGCCGTAAGCTCGATCACGCCCAAGATATAACCAATCAAGGCCCGTCCAAACCAGAGCGCGTCAAAGTTGGCCTTGAAACCTCCATCCGTCAGTCCATGCTGGTTCTCCACAATCAAATAATCAAGCAAGGCCCTAATCGGATTCAAATTCATAACCAAAGACGTAAGATCAATTTTCTTCAACGATGCATAAATCATAATCGTATATAGGCTTTCGCATCTCGGTCCAACTGGCCGGCTAGATACCAGCCAGACTAGACTGTCGTTAGAGCCTGTACTCACTTTCATCGCGGCAGAAATTGCAATATAGTACAACCTCTCAAAACATCTCGCATGCCCATTCCGTCGACCTTGGCGGACCGGTTCAATCTCAAGCGCTGTAACGACAGTTCTCCAAGTATGTTCAAGAAGCAAACAACAAATGTCGCTAATCAGTCAGATAGCCACCCGCTCACCACTATCCTCTCTCCTTCTCCTTTCCTTTGCCACCATGATCGACATCGACATCGACTTCTTCGTCCCCTTCTCTCACACTACTCATCCTCTTGATTTGATGATCCCCGTCCTTGTCCTCTTCATGGTCGGCCTCGCTTCGATTGCTGCTCAGCAGACTTAATGCATCTGCGTTCACAACTCTTAACTTCTCCTTCGGAACAGTGAACATGACTTGCACCACTCTCCTCTGCACGGCCGTCTCAACATCCCAGTCCTCGTCATCGTCGCCAGCAATGGTAATCTCAGGCAGAACTTGACCAGGGACAGGCTTTCTTCCTATCCTCGATGATTGTGCACCACTGGAGTTGACGAATCCGTCTTCCTCCCAATCCTTGGCTCCACGCTTCCCGCGCCAGAACGCCGCGCCCGCGCTGAGCGTCCTCTTGGGGATATTTTCCGACATCAGAGGCAGGCTTGAGTGCTTGGTCGGACTTGACTGACCACTTTGACTTTCAAAGGTGGCCACTCGGTCTTGAACATCAACATTGCCCGTCCCGGTAAATACGCGCTTGAAGCTTCCCAACAAGGTCAAGGCCTTGCGTCCCGAGCTTGTCAGACTTCCAGCGCGAGCATACTTATCCTTGCTGGGACTCTCGGGAGGGCTCCCATGCTCTTGACTCTCCAGGCCTGGTCTCACTGCAATCCGGTTCAACAAGACTTGATCCGCTGTGGAAAGAGCGGATACATTGATTCGGGCCGATGAAAATCTCTCATCTCGGTCCCCCCGCTCTCGAGATCGGTCGGACGTCGGGTTCGTGGTCAGGGAGACAGTTCGATGGGACGGCGCTCTGACAATGTTGCTGTTGGCGCCATGGTCAGCTGGAGCAGCACGGGGCCCTGTCATGCGGTTCACTGCGCTCGACAAAAGAGCATATCCTGCACTGGCGCTTCTCTGCGACAGATTCCGAGATACCGTTCCGGCGGCTGATCCTGGCAAGGAATAACTCGACATCATGCTTCGGTCTGACAGGGTGCTGCCCGTCCGGTCTGACTTCTCCGGTGATCCACGACCGGAGTGGTCGCCGCCATGCGCTGGGGATTGGAATTGTGACAGATTCGAATATGTCCGACTGTGCGCTTGACTCGGGCTCCTTGACAAGTTCATGGACTCGGCGACCGACTGCCAGTCTTCCATCCATCCTTGCACCTCTTTCTTCCGTTGCTCCGCCGCCTCGTCCTGTTTCGCCGGCGCCAAGGCCGGGGGGGGATCTTTGAACGGGTCACTATAGACGGAACTCCTGTTTGCGGACGGTTGTGCCGTCCGTCTGATCGATCCGTTACTGTTGCCGCCGCCGCCTTCGTCCTCCTCGTCGATTCGAAACACGGCGCCTGGAGCGCCACCAGGCCTGGGTGGAAAGGAACCTCCGGGTGCTGTCGGAGCACGCGAAGACACATTCTTTCTCAGTCCTCTCGTCGGGCTGGGCACATCCATCTGGGCTCCGGTTCGTTCAGCTTGACGGAGCCCATTTCCCTCTGGGTCTGCTGCATCGGTGCGGCCCGGTCCCAACGACTGTTCCTGGCTGATCGCCGGTGCCCGTGGATCAGTATGCCCTGAGCTCTCAATTTGTCTTTCTTGCACGTTGCCCCAGCTCGCGGTTCGCATTTGGGGATATCTGTGGTCATCGAGGCCACCATCCACGAGGGATGGGGAAGGAAACTTCTCAGAGCCGAGCGCCAATTCTCGAAGCTCTCTCTCGCGGATGGCACGCCTCGCTCGAAGACGTCTCGAGTACAACAGTAATACAATCACAGCACCCGTCGCGACCGCCAGGCCGAGGCCAAGCCCAGCTCCGAGGCCCGCTTTCTCAGATCGCTTCAAGCCTCCAGAGCTTTGTTGCCCATCCACTGACTGTGCGGATGAGGATCGCCCATTCGGGTTGGTATAGGAGTCGGCCCAGGTCATGGCGGTGGTGTTGAGGAAGAGAAGGCCCACTCTTGAAGATTGGCCCGGCTCTGTTGACTGGGAAATTTCATATCCACCGCCGACGACCATCACACCCCCCGGGAGCATGGCGGCGCCGTGGCCATAAATGCCTTGACCGCTGCCGAAAGGGGCGGCCTCCGGGCTGTTGGGTATAGTCCAAGCCCAGTTTCCCTGGCCGCCGTAGCCTTGGGCAATCTCGAGGACTACGAGTTGCGGTGTAGCTGCCGTCGAAAGATCTCCGACCCATCCTCCCAGGACCACGATCCTGGAACCGTCCTCGGTGAGGACGGCCGTGTGACCGGATCGTGGTTCCACCGTCGAGGTGTCTCGCGTCATTCGTGCCATTCTGTGAGACTCCCCGGACAGGCCCACGTCAACGAAGGCCCAGGACTCCTGCGGCAGAGAGAACAGGGCGACTTGCGACATGTTGATGAAGGCATTTTGGGTGTGACCGCCGAGGAGCACAAAATTTTGCTGCTGGGACCCATTTGTTTCAGAGGTATTGGAGAAGGTGGGCAGGAGTGGAATGATTGAAAGCCCTGCTTCCGCAATCGGAGGGGCCCGTGAGCCCGTGATAGAAAGCTCATAGGGCGAACTGGCGTCGGCGGGGAAATCGGGCGACAATGTTAACATGGTGTTGGAGTATGTTGCATCAGATACCCAGTTGGCCGCCGTCGTATTCGAGCTCGAGTCAGGACACATTCCGCCAAAGATGTACAGGGACGCATCCTGGGCAGAGGCGCTGGGCGAGAAGGCAAATCCGGCCGACAGATAGTCTGCGCTCAAGGATTCTTCATCATTGATGCCAATCTTTCGTTCGATCCACGTCCCATTCTTTGTGCCCGGCTCCGGTGTGAACTGCCATAATTCCAACCCTTTTGACGAGTCCTGGCAGTCGCCCGCGAGCACGGATATGCCTTCACGGTCTGGGAGAGGTATAAACGCTCTTGATTTGGTGGATGAGAGAAACGGCAGACTGCTCAAGAGGGTCGTGGCTTGGGTACTCGAGTTGACCGTGTCCGACGTGTCGAGGACAGACAACGAAAATTGCGACGAGGGTGGCTGCGGAGAGAAGAGATAGGCAAGAGAGCCATTATTGGCGATGACAATCCGCGTCGGGTTATATGGCAGGTGAGCGAGCACTGGTGCGACCAAGGCCAGCAGGCTGGCAGGAAGGGCGACGGCGAGGCGACGTATCATATCGCGGTAGGATCAGGAGGATCAGGTCATGGTCGACTTGTGAATCTGACTGGCGACCACGCCCAACCGGCAACCGTCTTCTATCGCAGATCTTGCTCCTGCTGGATGGCATGGAACTCTGAAGGTGAGGAGGGTACACCTGCCACCGCGCAGATGGTCGCTCTAAGTGTCTGAGCCAGCTGCCAAATGATGCCTCCGCCGAGGAGGCCAGGTCCTGAAATCGAGCGGTTCGTGAGCGAGGTTTGACGGCGTAAACAGACGCGGGACTGAACCTAGCCGCGCTCAGCGGACGAACGACTTCTGCGAACTCTCCGCCAAATAGGAACCACTTGATGGCAGGAGTTTGACATACATCTTCCTGGCGTCCAATCGTTGCACCCGACGAAAACTGGCTTTGTTGCGCCATTTCGTGTGGGGAGGGCACGCGCTATCAAAGACAAGCCACGATTGTTTGAAGGCGAGTTGTTGCCCGGGCGACCACAAGCCACAAGCCACCATGAACACGAGATGCTTTGGTGATCTGGTCTGGGGCGCAAAGACATTCACACCTCCAGTGCCCCTCAAGGTCGTCGTCAATGCTATGCGCATGATAGAACGCTCGAATGATAGAATGATGTGCAGATCAACCTGATCTCGATTCAAGAGGATGTTTGGAGAAGGATAGTGCAGCCACCAATATGGCTAGCCCCCGCTTATCTCGCGACCTCCTAGTTAGATCAGATCTAACTCTGGACCATACGCCTTCGCCTATATCGTCCAATCAGCCGGATATTTAGCTGGGCAAGGTTCGACACCGGCTCCTTCTGTGCTCTCATACTGTACACCAATCTCGTTTTCGTGGCATGCGACTAAAGCCGGAAGGAAGCGAATATGTCCTAGGCTTTGTCAACTTTGGGCATTGTAGCAGGTCAGGGAAGCCAAGTGCTGGTGCTATTTCAAAGACCAGCAAAGATGGGTGCAGGCAGGCGGATTTAGTCAAGAAGGCGCTGATGGTCCAACTCTTGAGTCAACGGCTGTATGATGTTGCCTTCAGCTTTTCTCTTTTCGCGAGTTACTTCGCAGTCTGAGGTGCAACGCGGCTTCAACCCTATGTGCAGCCCCAGATGGCCTCTTAGATACAATGGCCCATTCTATAATCTCCGCGCTTCTGTTGCTTGGCCAGAGCGTGGCGTATGGCGGCTTCACTCCCAACATCGTCGGTGGAGTTTCCTTGCGACGGCGGTAATACGGACCCATGGGTTATGGGGTATATGGTATGTTTGATGGAGCGGAGTACAGGTGGCATCAGATCGGAGTAGACCTGACCGAATGGGACGACGCCGTCCACACGCAGAATGACACGCACCCTCCATGGAGTCGATACCAACAGGTGGAGGTGAATCCCTCTCCCACAACTTGGGTTAAGCCTCAACGTAGTGTCCCTGCAGTGTCGTTGGAGGGAAGGCTGACGTATTTTAGCATTGCGTAGGTCCTGAATCCTTCAAATCTCCAGAGAGCCGTTGGATCAGTCCGAACTCGAGTATGTCAGGCTCAATTATTGCGACACCAATCCTGTCGAAATATTGATCCAAATTTAGCAACACTCGGCAGGACCATTTCTGGGTGCCGCCCTCCTATTCCCACAAAATCGCTTTCGAATGCTTCTTCTTCTTTTTGCTCAGTGGCACAAAGGGCTCCTCAAACTCCCCATTGAAAACCCGGGGTGGCTCCAAAGTCTCATCCTGAGGCGTAATTAGTGAATGTAGTTCTGTACTATTCCCGCCCGGTTCACGAACCGTTTCTGAATGAACTGAGCTGACGGGCTGTTCTGAACTTTCCACATTAACGTTGTCGCCATAATCCAAATTGTCGCCATCTTGACCAAGGTTCTCACTCGTTCCCTTCGAAGCTGTGGCTTTTCAATCAGTATCAAGTCTGTCATTTCAAGTTTGCCAGAATCTTACCAGATAAGTTGTATCGGTCCAGTCGATGAAGTTTGTTCAAAGAGCTTTGCAGCCTAGCCAGTTTCTCTTCCAGTCGCCCGCGCTCGAGCTGGGTGCTCACATCTTCCGAAGCGATAAGTGCAACGACGTCATCCGCTAGTCTATCCAAAACGCGCGGCGAGAACATGACGGCCAGCGGGTCCAAAAGACATTTTTCGACTGCGAGGTTGCTGAAATCATCTACAAATTTCTTTCTTGCAACCTGTTCGGAAATAGCACAGTTAGTCCTGATACGGAGAGAAAGGGTCAAAGCCTGAAAAGTTCTGAAGTACCTTATAGTATGCTTGCATGCAGTCAACCGCTTCAGAAGCGGCAAAGCCTTCCATACTGGCTTTGGTTTTAGTTCCGAGAGTCTCGATTAGATGGTCCATTCTAAACGTGAACTTGTGCGGTAGGGATTCGTTCCTAGGGTACTCATCCGCGAAAAACTCTTTCAGTCTTTCCGTGGTGTATCTGCGAATGTGCTCCTCCTGAGCTTCCTGTACGCTGTCTGTGAAGTTGTGATTGTAAGTTATCGGGTGTCCAGATTGTTGAGGTTTGAGAAGTTCCCTTGTCTTTTCTCGTAATGATTCCCCAATTTCATCAAGAGCCGGGTTAACGACGTGTTCCATAAGTCCTGTGAGGCTTTTCTCATCCAGAACGTGGCGCAAAATTGGCATGATGGTTTCTTGGACATCTTCGAGCAACTTGTCAATACACCCCGTCACAATTGACTCCCACGGCTTGGATTGCAAATAAAACAGGTCGCCAATGATGAGAGGATTGAATGTTCCAGGTAGTTCCCGTCCCCGACTTCGGCGCATCCGTTGCTGGACTTCATCCACGAATTTGGAGCGGCGAATGCAGGACGCTTCGGGGTCCGGCAACTCGTCGTCATCAATGATCTTTCTTTGCATCCCATGCTCTTCCAGAGTTTCAGAGAAATCAGAGAGACGATTTTGAATCACGGCACGCAGTCTCCTTTGGTAGCCATCGTCCTCCATCGCATCACCAAAGAAGGAGTCAATGTAGAATCCGTTGATGGCGTCACCGACGAGACTGGTGAACTTTTCACTGCTATGCAGAAGATACCGACGTTGATCAGCTAATGTCTGACGTGCTTCTCCCAGCCTTTGTAAGTTAGCGGCGGTGTCGTGCACCGACTGTTGAGTTTCGGCAATCAGTCCTGGGAGCTCAGAAAGGATGTGATCTTTCAGAACAGCACTCAATCTCGGTTTGAGTGAATCGACGCCGCCCTGGGGACGTGGTAAGGCGGCCCACACCCCGCTTGCAAGATATTCGCGCTCTTTCTCACCTCGCTGGGCGAGTGAGAAGTGCCGTTCTTTGTAATCTCGATTTCGGAGGACATGCCAACCTAGCCTGAACGGTACCCGCTTGTTCATGGCCAGCTGGAAGAAAGATCGTTCCATATCAGAGTTTTCCGGGAGCGTGTCTGGCTTGGTAATGATGCCCATGGTTCGATTTCCTGTCGGATCGACTTTCCGGGTGAACGCGGTCACTTTCTGAAGCGCGATGTCACTCTTGGCCGAGATGACTGCCAGGATGACACTTCTCTTATTCTGTATGTAGGATAAGACCAAAGACTCCACAAAGTCAACTCCTTCGACACTCTGAAACTCGTCGGGTGCATGGTAGAGACCGGGAAGATCGACCAAGGTCAAATGAGGCTGTGTGGGCCCTGACACCTCGACTCGAAGAACGTCTTTCGAAAATACGTGGCCTTCTTGACCCACGCCGATGTGCTTTTCCGCTTCTTGGACGATAGCTGCAAAGTGCCTCAAGTCCACCGTTGATGATTCGAACTCTCGGATTCGCCCTTTCTCGGCAGCAGGACGATCCTCATCTGGATGAATGGACGCCGTGACGCCCAAAGTCGGCGATCGTCTCAGAATGAGTTCCGTTGCGAAACGAGTGCAAAGATTGTCTTTGATCGGGAACCCGAGCCCTGAAATGGCCTCCAGCACAGAGCTCTTGCCAGAGGATTGGTCACCGCACACAATCAATTGTGGCAGGTTGACATATCTGCTGATGCCTTCCGACCTCAGCTGATCTATGACATTCAGGATCTCTTCATGGTCCTTGGACTGAAGCTGAATCGCCGGCGTCAGGAGCTGGTCCGATAGGTTGGGATGGTCGCTCCCTTCATTTGCCATTGTCATATTGAAATAGCAACTCTGGTGACGTGGAAAGTAGTTTGCGAGCGTCCCTGCCGTCTTTAATGTCAGCCCAAATCTTCTTGAAAGGTTGATCACACGAGGTTGTCACCTATACTGTGCAAAGCCTGACCACATCACTTCGTAGGGAAGGGTTACAGCCTTGATGTATCGTCTTGGACGTGGCTTGCCGTGACTGGTTGTTGTCCCATTACAGCGCATGTCCCTGCATGTGTCTGAATGAATTCTGAACGGAGAAACGACACGTCCATTGCGCCGGGATTGATTGCCGTCGCGCATGAAGACGCATGCGGGAAAAGCCAGTCATGGCCCGTCATCTCTTCCGCACATGCAAGCTGCACGGTGACTTGTACGCCTGTACTGTCTCTTCTCTCCTCGTTGTAAGATTTCTGTAGCCCCTCACACGTTTCATACAGATGGTTGCAGATTTGAGATGACGCTTAAGATTAATATCCCGCACAGTCCATGACCCTGCTTGGAAGCCTACTGAGAAGGCTCAGTCGTTAGGACCAAAAAAGGCGTCTGGCATGGAAGCCTAGCTGTGTTGGCGCCGCCAAGCCTGTAAGTGTTTTCCATAGACAGGTGATTGGCCAAAAATACCCTTGATAGCGGGCCGGCACTTCCGCCTGTGACAGCATGAAGAGCAGCGTTAGGGGGTTTGCCTCTTCCTCGTCGTGCGCATAATGTTGAACCAGCTGGGCAAGAGTGCAGGATGTGACTCACACTCGTGGCACGCGATTCGCCGGTGTTAACTCTGCTCCGGAAATGGCTGCAATGATTCTCAGGTGTCAAATCGTGCAGTATCAGTACGTGCAGCATTGCTCGCTGGGGGGCCCGAGGGCTTCTTGTTGACCCACAGCGCCACGCCAACAAAGAACCAAACCAGGGGCCCGATCATCAATCAACGGCCTCCGTTGACTGCAACCTACTGAACCTTGACAGTAAGGGATATTTGTCTTGAGCCTTTCGGCTGCTGGAGCAATATCGCTTTCCAGGAAGCATAATATGGCGTTGGGAGAAGCTTCGGACCGAAGTGGAGCAAGATCAGTCAAAGCAAGTGAGGACCACTGAAGCACCTACAGTATCTTGACCAGTGCAGCGTCGACCGCTGCCAAAAGCCGAAATTCTGGTTCTTCTAGCCTGTTCTCCATCCTGCAACCCCCGGCGTCTTATCACGGTTCTCTCACTGGGGTTTGAGCCCCAGGTTGCTGCCAAGCGTCATTGCCCAATCTTTCGCCAACCAATCACAGTGCAAATTAAAGCATGGGCTGTGAATCACATAATCATTCTTCACAGGCCTCGTACATATGGCCCACCCATTGCTAGATTATGATCAAACTCCATGGCGAAGAACGAGCATAGCGCGGCGTTTTGGACTTGACCGAACACGAATCTTTAAGCGTCTGAGGTCATCTCGTTAAATGTATAATATGAACAGCAGAGAAAGGAGTCGAGAAAAATGAGGCCAGCCCGCACATCCAGGCTCGGGTCAAGGCTGTGCTACCTTGTGCGACTTTGGCCATGGCTTCCTCATGGCGTCACATGCTGGGCGATGGAAGACAGCAATCGTTCATGCTCATGAGCCCGCGGCAAGCGAGAACGCCGTTGACGCGCCGCCTTATTTGGACCCCAATTCAGGATCAACTGGTTTAGATGAAGCTTGGTTGTTATTTGACTGACTGGACCTGATTTCACCAGTGTAAGCGACATCACTGAAAACTGTCATTGCTCGACTTGTTTGCATCTTTGACATCCTATTCCTCCTAATCCACCAACAGATACCACAATAGTCCATAGAGTACGCTAATACCAACTTCGATCGACCCAAAGAAACACGCCCCAAGACCGTAGGTCGTTCGAGGTGTCATCTGACTACCAAGTCTATCATCCATCCATCCATTAGTAGAGAAATACTGAAACACGGCAAAATCAAGTGCCTTTTTGGTGCTCCTCTCTTTACCATCAATCTAGTGCCGCCAACCCAGTCGTTTCATTCATTCATGGCAATCTCTTGTAGAATCAGTGATTATTAAAGAATCCACTCTTTTTGACTCGTGGAAGGAAAAGGTCGCGGCAGGATGGGGTGCTGGCTAAACCCGGACTGCTCGTCCATGTCGACCGACTCCCATGATCCGCGCGACCTGTATGCCGGCTCCATCTCGGCCAGGCCTTCTATCCCCTGTGCTGTCGATGGCCGAGGTACAGCAACGGCAGTGTCGTTAACGTGATTGAACACCTCATGCAACCTTTGATCGCGCTCTCGGTCCGGCACCTTCTTGCTGGGGCGGAAGAACTTTTCTTGCGACGGTGTCAAGGTCTTGGTACTCGAGAAGGTGCTACGCCGACTCTTTGTCGTCGGTCGGGCCTGAAGCTGAGGCTGGCGCGGGTCATCATGTGGAGGCGCTCCTCCTGTACCCGTGCCCGTACCCACGCCTTTTCCCAGAATGGTGGTCCGGACAACGAAGGCGACACAGATCACACAGCCGAGCCCGCCGAGGCCGACACCCATGAACCAACCGCCCCGAATCCCAGCCAGGACATTCTGTCCGTGGTCGTTGGTGTACACCTCGACGGTGGAGGCCAAACCAAGACCGAGGGAGATGGAATAGTTCACGACCGTGCTGATGAGGCTTCCGGCCAGGCCCTGTTGTTGTGGAGGGAAGAAATTGGACATGATCAGAGTGGCGGCTGGGAATGACATGTCCATTCCAAAGGGCATGACGAGGAGACTGATGAAGGTCCATGACCAGTATGGGGTCTCGTTAACCTTGGAATCGACGGCGAGCAACAATGGGCCGAAAGTAAAAGCCACCAGGGCCCAGAATAGAGTCCAAGCAGGAGCGGTGGTTCGCATCATCCACGCCGTGAGAACCGAGGCCACCAAAGCCACAGGAACAATAGGCAGGACTTGCACCGCTGCTCCGACAGGCGTATCCCCTTTGGTGCCGAGGAGAAACTTCCATAGGAACCAGGTCCAGATGCCAAAGCTGGCCCAGCCACAAGCAACGGCACCGAGGACAAAGCTGACGTCGGCTTTGAGCATCTTGAACGGAACCAACGGCTGCTCGGCAATTTTGATCTCTGCAATGACGAAGAATGCAATGAGCAAGACGCCGAGAATGAGGAGCATGAAAATGTACTGCGTACTCCATCCCGAAGCCGGAGCAGAAACGAGGGCCACTTGGACGCAAATCAAGCCGGACACTCCGATGATGGCACCTAACCAGTCCATGTCACGTAGTTTGTCCTGGAATGGTTTCATCTGCTTTGGCGTCGGCGCCGGCGACATGAGAACCATCTGCGCGGCAACGGCCAGAAGTCCGGTGACGATGGCGAGCGTGTAGAAGGACCACCACCACGTGGCGAACTCTGCAAACAAGGCGCCAAATATCATGCCCAGGTAAGCACCGACCGGAGCGCAGAGCCCGAACAGGGTGAAGGAGAATATCTTCTGTTTTGATCCGGGTGCATAAGTCCTGCTTCTCGTAAGCTGATGACGATCGCGCACGCGAGAAGTCGACCACCGACCTTCCGAGCAGTGCCAACCCGTTGGGCACCATCAAGCTGGCGCCCAGTCCTTGAAAGCCTCGTGCCACCAAAAAGAGCTCGAAGCCCGCATATCTACTGAGCCCAGCAACAACACTCCACACGCTGATGGAACAATAACCAATGACCACCATTGTCTTGTACCCAAAAATGTCCCCGAGTCGTCCTCCAATGAGGATGAGGGTTCCGAATGACAGGGCATAGGCGGCCACCAGCCAAGGAAGGATCGAAGGTTTGGATATCGTGAAAGACTCGGCGATGATGCGGCTGATCGGAAAGACCGTCGTCAACGTCGACTGAGGAATGAGCTGGAGAAAAGCGACCATGATGTTGAAGATGATCTCTTCCTGTCGAGACATGCGCTGGGACAGCCAACCTCCGGGAGGCCCTGGTGGTCCTGCTGTTGCTGGTCCTGGCCCAGGCTGGCCTCCCGCCGGTGTCGACGGAACGCTCTGTTGGTTCATTTCCACTCCTTTGACCGTGACATATGGTCGGACCGGACTCTCCTTTGTCTGCTGCATATGTTGAACATACATTGGCGTCGGCGGTATGGACACCGTCAACTCAGATGGCCGCATGGCTGTTGATGAAAGGATGGACAACACGTTCAGTACCAGATACGTGAAACAATTGAAAGGCCTTACGGTCTGAGAAGGTGAGCGATCCTTGGGAATGGTCGGCCCATCTCCACGTTGGGTGGCTCAGCCAAAAGTGATATACACGCGCCATTTAAGGCGCACCGTGAATGCGAAGAATGGGAGAGTCCCATGTGCGCTCGATCCTCGTCCGGCGCCGATTCACCGTCATGGAGCCAGCTGGAAGCCCGTGTCTGGGTCCTTGCTCAACATGTTGTGCACATCCGCCAAGGGACTGAGATCTCAGGAGTGGAGCCATGGATTCTATACCCTCGCGAAATCGCGGCTAAGGTCAGCCTTGGGCGAAACTAAACAACATTACAAGCAGGCACGACCTTCTCGTGTTCAGATTGGCTGCCACGCGAGGGCCAAATCCCGTATTCATCGGGGAAGACGTGAAGAAGTCCAGGCAAGACCAGGATATCGGGCTCTTGGCAAAGGATTTTGTGTTGCTCTTACATGGAGTTTCCATGATCCTCTATGCTACACAACAATGCCAGGCGAGCAAACGACAGTAACGCCGATTCCTGTGAGTCTGTCGAATGCTGCACGGCCACATCCTGGCCCGGGGACGTGTGAGTTGGCAATCAGTTGCTCTTGTTGTGCCGTGCGAGGTGGACGTGTACGGCATGACGCGCTCCCCTGGACACCAAGCCTGTCATCATTATCCTAGGTCCGTGACGCAACAGACCAAATCGATAGGCTGCACCATCAAGAACTGGAATCCATCGGCGAGAGGGAGATGAGCATGGAGAGACATCCGAGATTGGATCTGCAGGCCCAAGGGGCCCGAAGCACGAGGCATGAGGCACTAGCTATTCCCGGCCTAGCTGTCAAACCGCACCTCTGAATATGCAAACTGGACTCAGTGTCCGGACAGCGGATGTCAGTGACAGGAACAGAGTCTCCTTCGCTTCGAGCGGCAGAAGTCGTCAAAGGTCCTTGATCCAGTAACCATGAGTCGCTGTCATCTGGTCTCCCTCTCCTTTCTCTTCCTGGTGGTGAGGCGAGGCTGACGAGCCCCGTGACGCTGTTCAGAATCGCCAAGGCCTGTGGTCTACAGTCATGTCTGGTTCGAAATTGATCGGGGTTTGTACCTGCCGATCCGCGATGCTCCCCTGGTCGCGATGCTAGGATGATGCTGCCGTGTCGCGAAGAAAGAATACGAGACTGGCGCTTCGGCAGTTCAGGAGGGTTCGCCGATCTCAGGACGAAAGCGGCACGTTGACTCGCAAGGCTGGCCTCAACAACCTGGGGAGATTCGCTTGTGATGGCTCGTTCGGAAGCTACCGGCCGGGAAGCCACTGAAACAAACTCTGGATGGGCGTTGAAATGCTTGGCCCTGATGGACAACAAGGAAGTTAAGATTCTCCAAGACCGCTCTCGAGACCATCACTAATCTTTCCGCTGAGACCTGGCAGCTGTCATCTACATTTCACAATGTAAACATGCCCGCCCAGGAGGACTGTGCGCCATTTCTGCATCCTACGCGTTACGTGATTGCGAGAGCCTCACAACATGGCCACCAGTTGGTACCACCACGTAGGCTGTCAGACCGGCCAGTATTCTTACAAGAGTCTTGTTGATTGGTCGACAAGATTCGCCGATGCAGATCAAATCCCAAGTGCTGCCAGCGCAGCTGCTGGGCGACAGCCAACTTCCGGCTCGTTTACGGGCCGCAATCAAATTATACATTCAGTCTCGGGACAGGGTAGATGAGGCCACTTCCCGGCTTCAGCCTCTGCGCTTGCCATCATTACCTTTAACCATAGGCCCCCAGCGGACCACCAGGTGTTTTCAGCGAACGACGTGATTTTCAGCGGACCTAATGCCGTGGTGGCCTTCGGCCCACGGTTTACAGTGGCGACACACGCACAGCATTCAGTTACATGGTTATTGTTCAGGACTCGGCGTGATGAAGCAATTACCCATGTGTACCCTCTTCTCTTAACCATATTCTCATCTGTCCGGATTTTCGACCTCTCTGACCAAGGTTTGCCACGAGATCATGGCTTCTTTGGAAAAGGCGTAATCTCACCTGAATACTTTTTCGGTCGCTTCCCTCAAAGACTTCGATCAAGTACCAACCCGAAACCCTGTCGCAAAGACGGCTTCGGTGAGGTCCGTGGCTGGCAGACATCCCCGTCGTAGGCAGAGGTTTATAATCATGGCTCCAATAGCCCACTGCTGTCAGCGGAGGATCCATCCGGTAGGCGTCCGATATCTGCCAGCCGAACATCTTTCCGGTGGGACGGTCTTGGAGAGTTCTGCGCAACTCTGCTTCGACTGGTTGTTCAGGTCTTCCTCGCTGACGTCCTCAATCAATCCAGACTTGGTCGTTGGACTACCCCATCTCCTCCAGCACTTTGAAACGGGTCTCAGCACAGGCCGGGATTGGCCTTGTCACAAGCTTCTTGACCTTGTCAATCTTGTCACCGAGTTGTCGCAACATTGGATAATCTAGGGATCTACGTCCTGACTTGTCAGTTCTTGAGCGTTGCCATCTGGCATCAACCGCTCGAGGGCATCAAAGCCAGATCTGATGTTGTTTTCATTTCGCTGGCATGTTCCACACGTCTGGCAATGACTTGGAACTCATACGCAAACCCAGGCACAAAGATCCAGGACGCCTTAAAGGTTCTTAGATGCCAGCGCTAGCTTCTGTCAAGGCTGGACTATCTCATAGGTGACTATGTTGGCTACCTTGGTGACAGATTACGGCTAAGTGAGCTCACCTATACTGGCTGGCGGGTTCTGACTGCATTTGGCGGAACTGAAATGGTGAGAGCACTCGCCAGATCAGGCTGCCTCTGTTCACTCGAGAAATTAATGGTGCTGCCGAGTCAATACCCGTCGATTCCACAAGAACTTCAGTTTTTCGTCCTCCAAGTCATTCTTTTATACTGTGGTGAAAGTGTACATCATGGACTGGCTCGAGGATTATGAAACAATGGATGTAATGAAGTTCCTGAAGCCTGGTTAGTCTTGTGTTGGTACACCATGTATTGTTAGTTTTTTATTCTTTAAGCCTATTGGCGGGGATCCGCTTCAGGCTACTAGCTCATTCTCGCTACTCCGGCACTGTCCTTGACTCAGTCAAAGCCCTATACACATTTCCGCAACATCCAGCGCTTTTTTGACCCATGTCTCCGATAGAATGAAATCACGTGACCATAGCCGCGCCAAACCGCGTTGCCTTCAATCTTGCCTGCAGCAAGTCTGCCGAGACGTACAACAAACTCCTGCATCAGACCTTTCTCACCAGATGCCTACAGCATTCAACGCTTGGTGCAAGATTCTCTCTTTGCGGTGAAATTTTCTCGTGAAGGCATCATTTCGTCACTCCCGCACGATGGATCAAGATAATGACACCCCGGGCTCCGGGTCTCCGTTGTCCGTCATCGACTCGGACGAATTCCAGGAGGATGTCAAGTTCCATGCGAGGTCTCGCTCGCATTCTCGGGACTCGACCCTTTCAGCCTCATCTGAAGGGTCGGCCTCTCCGACCACTTCCACACCGCGACATCTCGGGATGCGCCCCGCGAAGAGGCGCAAGACAGGCGCATCCGCGTACGACCATGCCACTCCTCAGTCGGGCTCGACCGTCATTCCTCCGCCGTCTCCGACAGGATCGATATCCAGTGACACGTCGGGCTCTGTCCCCACGTCGCCTTCATTTGCACATCTTGGTACCACGCACCCTCTGTACGCGGCGGCGCAAGCAAATCCGGACAATCCAGAATTGGGCGACTACGTCCAAGTGACACGGTGCTTGTGGACGGATTGTCCCACGCCGGAGCAGGGAAACATGGACAATCTGGTGGCGCACATCAACGACTACCACATTGTCCCTCGTCAGAAAAAGTACTACTGTGAGTGGGAGGGTTGCAATCGCAAAGGGCAATCTCACAACAGCGCATACGCTCTGAAAGCGCACATGAGGAGCCACACCAAGGAGAAGCCGTTCCTCTGCGCTTTACCCGAATGCGACCGGAGTTTTACCCGATCAGACGCGCTGGCCAAGCACATGCGCACCGTTCATGAGACCGAAGCTCTCCGACCGAGTGATCCCGTCCCCCGAGGTCACACCGGTGGCATCTCAAACAGTGGCGCGGCGGCGGCCAATGGGCCGATCAAGAGAATCAAGCTGATCATGGGCGGCGGCGCCAACGGGGAGAAGAAGCCCAGCGTGATCGGGGATCTCCCCCCTTTGCCGACGAGGTATAGCGTGGCTGCCCTGGGCATCAAAGTCGAGGACGTCGACATGCAGGGTGGTGCGGAGGGTGCGGACGAGCTTGCCGATGCGGTGGATGTCGACAGCGTGCCGTTCAAGTTGCCCATCCCTCCAGACTACTATCCCGCCGACGTGTGGGAGGGGATGGACGACTTTGAGCGTGGCCTGCCGCCCTCGCAATACTTCCGCCTGCTCCGCCGGCAAATTCACTGGGCCGAACAGGAAGGCCGGGAGCTGGCCAAAGAACTCGAGGAAGAGCGAGCCGCGACGGACGACGTTCGGGGACATGTCATCAAGCGCGGCTCCGGCGACGAGAAGAGCGGGGACGAGAATCGACGGCTCGAGTGGCAGAGGACCGAGGAGGTTCTCGACGCTGTCTTGCGAGCCGAGGCCACCCAGGTGCTGGAGATGTTTACTGGCAAGAAGGATGCCGGCTCCAACCAGAACCCGTGGACGATGATCAAGGGCCTAGACGGCCTGGCGGGAACCCCAGAGGTCCTGTGACAGAGCAGGCAGGGCAGACATGAGGGACCGACAGGGAGAGACGGTCCTCGTTGTATGGAATCATGAAACGAATCCGTGGGCGGTGAATATGTTTGCACCCCGAGGCAATCTGGAGATCAAGACGCAGATGAGATTGCATCGCATTGCATGGTCCGACCAATGATTGCTGGTCGGATTAGCGATCTCGTCGTGCCGGCCGACAACAGCACGCACGCGTATATCAGTCTAATTATTCGGCCACCGTTTGTCCCATTCAATCGGGTCATGCGCGCGATAATTTCAAAGTTTCCGACGACCGGTCAGCTGCACACTAGGTAGGCAAGGGACTTTGGTCAGAGTCAAATGAGATTCAACTCTTGTTGGACACCTGTCCAGTCCACGTCCATGTGAGTGAGATGGAGAACGCGCTCTGCATGGTGACGTCCCGCGGTCTCAGCATTGGCTTGCGATAGGTCATAAAAGAGCGCAGGTATCCGAACATAGCCTCCGCCACGACCAACATTCCCTCACCCTGGTTTCGACGCCCGTTCCTTTTCCCCCGCGGGGCCTAAGTCGTTTGGCAGCTTTCCGCCGCGGTAGCGCTGCGAGCTTCTAAACTCAAGCTAACTCCTGCTGCGGACAGAGTATAGGCCGGGGTAGGAACCGGCGGGCCGAGGCGGTTCAACTGAGGCTAGAAGACTCAGGCAATGAGTCACGGAGCCAGGATGGAAAAGAGCAAGCGAGATTGGAAACAGAGGACACCAAACAGGAGACTCGAGACATCTGGACGGAGAGAATACTTGTGCCCGTTTGGAAACAAAAGCGAAACTGAAACGCCGTGGGACCGGAATCTGCTGGCTGTTCGAGGTCACAGGGCGTGGCCTCTGTTTCCGTCCCACAGGCCATGGCATGTCTGGGGCAGGACGGGCAAGCGAAAACGTATGTGGCGCGCCGGCTGCAACACCCCAGCTCAACCTCCACTCCAGGCTCCAGGGGCGGCCGGTAAGGCGATCCAGTGGGCGACCTGACCTGCACTTTGGAGCATTGGCGCTCAGCACCAGTTCCCCTATTCCTCCGCCAATGGCCCGCGAACGTGCAGGTCACGGATTGCGACACACCAGCGCGAGCCACTTTTTCTCTTTGGCCCACGCTGAGAAGGGTCGTAATGAGTCAATGTCGGTATTCATGCCTTCTTCAGTCCCTGCATCAACCCATGCATTGTGCGCAAGGCGAGTAGCGGCGGCGTTTCGATTTCGACGGCGGCACCAAGGCACATTTGTGTGTGCGGGACCAAGTCTGAGGCTCGCGCCAGCCCAGGGATGGCGAGGGATGGCGAGAGATGGCGAGAGGGCCTAACCGGCTGGACGAAGCTTATCATTGCGCTCCCTGTTTCTGTGGTCACTTCGTATCCGCTTGCCTGGCTGGTGGGTTCAGAGTTGCACTGCGCCCCCCTGATCAGCCATTCCTAGCAATATCAGGCATCCGCTGCACGCGCTTGGTCAGCAGTCAAAAAGCCCTCTTTTGGGATGCAGACCACGGATAGGAGGGAAGGACGCCGTGTCCCCAATATTTGACAGGCTGGGTCGGCCGCATATTCACACGCGCAGAAACCCAGAAAGAATCTGGAGCACTCGCTGGACGGTCAAGTTCAAGCAGGGCAGTAATCATTAATTTCGGCGTTGTGGGTGTCAAGGTGTGGTTCGTCAACGGAGATGCGCTGCCCTGAGGCGCAATTATGAGTCACAGCCCCTTTTTAGCCTAGCGTGGCGCTAGAGCATCCCGCGTTCCTTGGCGCCACGAGTTGTTGGCCGCCCACTTAAACTTCCTCCTTTCCCGCCTGTTGCCTGAAATTTTTTCCTCCTTCCGCTTTACCTCAGCTCACGATTCAACGCCATCAAGAAGACTTCATTAGGACATGGAGTCATTCTAAGTCACTTTCTCCAACCCCTTCTATCTCGCTCACCGGCAAGATAGAACTGCACCCTCAGTCCTCGCTCGGAAACCACTCCTCTCTGCCCCACCCTCGCCCTTCACAAGCAACCATTCCACTGCAAGACTTTACGTCTTTCACCACGGATCATCAGCAAACATGGCTTCTTCAACCACCCCCAGCGTCTACTGCTTCGGCAACGAATACCCCTCAACACAGCTTCAACCAAGACTTCCAATTGTTTGGCACGGAGTCGGAGATCCTACAGCCCCTTCCTCGTTCGTCGCGAGGGCAGGTGACATTGAACATAGCCCCTAATAGCCAGACCCCGCATCGACACCTCTCGTTGAACGGCGGAGTGTCCCAGGCTGAGGCTCTATCTTCATCTCTCGGTTATTTCCAATCGTCAAACAACCACCGGTCTTATTCTAGTCCTACATTGCAACAACAACAACAACAACAAAAACACCAGCACATCCAGAATCAGCGCCAGCTCGCACGTCTACAACAGCTGCCTCCAGTGCCTCCCTTTGATTCCAGCACCAGCACACCCCCTCGTCGAAACCACTCGGCCCCGAACTTTCCTCCTCATCCAGGTTCGTCCCTTGGTTGGCCTGGTCTCGTGTGCTCTTATCCACTAACGGCCGCCTCAGGCAATATGACCAACGCTTTTGACTCCATGTTCCTCCCCGGAGGCGGTGACGTCCTCTCCCACGATGATCTGCTCAATTTCGACAACTTCCAGAGCACCGACTTCACGACGATCCATGGCGACGGTCGATCTCATGACGGCACCATCTCTCCTCAAGATCTACTCCGGGACGATTCGATGGTCATGTCCGCCCCTCCTTCGACGGCCTTCCCCAACCTCAGCACTCCCGAGTCAGGATACCTCGAGTCACCCGCTATGGCCAGCAGCAGCCTCAACACATCGCCTCTGGAAGATGGTCTCCTCGACGGCACCCTGAACTTCTCTGAACTCGAGAGCATGGCCCCGCTGTTTCCCCCGAACAGTTATGATCAATTTGGTCCACAGGGCACCGCCGAGAACTCCCGCTTTGCCTCGGTCAACACCCGACCGTCGTCCGATGCTTCGCCGATGGCCAGGCAGAAGTCGTCTCCAGGTCGGCCACCTTCGCTGCCGTTCGGGCATGCCCGGAAACTGTCGGCCACGTCCGGCATTGTCAAGTCTGCCTCGAAGTCTCGCAAAGCGCTGCCAGAAATCACCATTGACAGCGAGGACGACAAGGAAACGGCAAAGAGGAAGAAGAACACCGCCGCCGCCCGAAAGTCTCGGCAGAGGAAGCAAGAATTGGCCGAAGCCGCCGAGATGGAGATCCAGCGACTCCGTACGATAATCATTCGGCTGGGCGCCGATCCAGACACGGCGTGAATGGATGGTGAGCTTGGATCTCTGGAAAAGGGATCTGGATCCAAGATGGAAGACTGCTTCCATGGCATTGATGCTATTAGGTGCATGTTTTATTGTTTTGCAACCTCATGGACGACAATGACGCTGTGGCTACACCTCGAGGGTAGCGCCACACAGCAGCATGACGTCGGGGGTGGGTTGAAAGGCTGAAGCCAGGAGGGCTGCCTCCCGCCTGCCGCGTCGCATTTTTCTTTTTTTCAATTCAGCCATAATTGGCATTAGCGTCAACGAGTCTGTCATGAGGACCTCAGGCGCCGCCATGAATATGGTGGCCGGTCCTCTGGCAAGAGTTCGTCGACATGTCTTGTTTTGTTCGGGGCCGGTTCTGACTGTCTCCCTCATCGAGAAACGCACGTCGCTGTGTCATCGTGTTGTCGGTGTTCGTCGGCGCGCAGAGTATCTGGATGGGATTGACTCGTGGCCTGCGCTTTTGTTGTGGCCTCAGCTACGACCATCTCGTTCTTTAGAGCTTTGGATCTCACCTCAACATTGGGATCTCATCAAAGCTGAACACAAATAGCAATACATCTCATTCCTTACAATGTGGTATTCTATCGCTCGTGATTTTCTCTTCCGATCGTAGAGCAGTTCTGACGACTTGACCGCCCGTGGCCTTTGCTTAGTGGTATAGGCTAAGGGTGTATGAATCGAATGGAGTCTGCCCGACCTGTTCCGCAGCCGCTGTCCAGAGTGAGCTCTGCCTGTGGAATGTCGACGCCGCCTGCCAGATGGTCAACTCTACTGCAAATGTACTTGCATGGGCGAAGCGCATTCTGTCAAGCTTTGTCCCACAAGTTCACCACGGGCGACCCTATACAAAGTTTAAAAGATTGCACTGATCAGTATAACGATCCACTTGAATCTCAATCTATTCCTAGTCGAGCGATGTCCAGCACACTCCCCTTGGTAATAGCTTGATGTGGTATCGAGTTCCCATCTATTTTATAAATATACAATGTGTCAAACTCACTATCGCAATCGACCATAGGATGCAGAGACCAGGACTTCCCGTTCGCTCAGTCGTACTTAAGCTGCATGCCGGCCGGTTAGTAGTTGGGTGGGTGACCACCAGCGAATCCCTGCTGTTGATTGTTTTTGGCAAGTCAACACTTTTGGCCAGGAGCTGAGCTTAGCAATGTTGCCAGTATTTTTGGAAATCTTAACGAAATTTGTAACTTTTCCTTTTACACCAGTAAATCGAACTGGAAATTTGCGGCATTCCCTTGAGCATGGTTACAACGCAATGTGTTGTAGAGTGTATCATTCCAGACACTGGTTTGCCGCTGCTCATCAAGCCAAATAGCGGACAACAATTGCGACTCTCCAGGCCAAGGCCCGCCGATGGCGAGTCCAGTTCATGCCAACACTGATGTGGCCAGCAGTCATGATGTGTAGATTTGTGGCAGAACCTTTATGCGCCTGCAGAGATATCAGCATACAATAATCACGTGGGTCGGTTACAGAGCGCGTTGGGGGCCTTCCAGATTCAACCTAGCACGCATCCCATATCAACATCCTGGCATGATATTGCAGCTTTTTTTCCGCTCTTGGACTCGCCCTTACCCACGACAGCCTCGCTGATCACCGTATGGACTGTGTCCTTGACAGACTCCACCGAGTGAACGACTTGTTGGCAGTCAGCATCGCCTAATATCCGCGCAGACGTGGGTCCTCCTTCGGATTTCCACGCGGATGGCATCATCATTATGATGATGATCATCGTCAACATGTTCTTGATCGATACACGCGTCCTGCTACATCTCTCAGCACGTTTCAGGCAACAGAGAACCAAAGATAAGGTCTCTTATCGATCCTAACTGGTGGTGCAATCCATTGCTAGAGGTAATCTCCTTTGGCCAAGCGAGAGATGTGAGCGGGGAGAATGATAGTAGGTGTCAGAATTACCCTCGGCAGTCTTATGGAGGTCATCCTCCAAACGATTGTCGCAAGTCCATAAAGGCATGCCTCGCGACGCAGTCCTGTCAGTCTTGCTGTGTTGTACATCTGCCTTTCTTCTCCCCAACCCCCGGTCTTTCTTCTCCTCGTGACCGCCATCGTGACCCTAGGCCTCGCCGAGCCATGTCGGACTCGGTGGCGACCATCCTGCCTGCTGGCGTAGGATATGGCGTTGTGGTCGGCATTGGTGGTTTCTTTACTTGCGTCATGATTGGCATCTCAATGCTGCAGAACAAGTACACCAACTTCTCGACCAGGAGCAGCGAAGAGTTCAACACGGCCAGTAGGAGTGTCAAGCCGGGTCTCATTGCGGCCGGCATCGTCTCGGCCTGGACGTGGGCTGCCACTCTGCTCCAGAGCAGTACTGTCGCCTATACGTATGGTGTCGCTGGGCCGTTCTGGGTGAGTGCGCATCCAATGCGTTTGTGTGGAGAAGAAAAATGACCTCGTCAGGGTGGCACGGTCACTGACTTGGCTGATAGTATGCTGCTGGGGCCACGGTCCAGATCTTGATGTTCTCGATCCTCGCATGCAAGACCAAGATGAACGCACCTCGGTGCCACACTTACCTCGAGATCATCAATGTTCGCTACGGCCCATGGGCGCACTGTGTCTTTGTCTTCTTCGCCCTGGTCACGAACATCTTGGTCGGCAGTCAGCTTCTCCTCGGCGGATCCGCGGTCGTCACCAGCCTGACGGGCATGAACGTCTACGCGGCCATCTTCCTCATCCCACTCGGTGTGGTCGCTTATGTTCTGATGGGCGGTCTCCGTGCCACCTTTCTCTGTAAGTGCCGCACGCCGTGGTGCCACTCCCTGCTCGTCTGACGGCACAAGGTGACTACTCTCACACGCTCATCCTCATGGTCATCATCCTCTACTTTATGTTTAACGTCTATGCGACCGACAACCTCATTGGCTCCCCGTCGGCCATGTTCGAACTGCTCAAGAAGGCGGCATCTCAGCGTCCCGTCGAGGGCAACCAAGATGGATCGTATCTGACGATGAAGTCCAACAACGCGCTCATCTTCGGCGTCATTCAACTCTGCTCGGGGAGTGGAACGGTGTTCTTAGACCAAGCTTACTGGCAGCGCGCGATTGCATCACGTCCGTACACCGCGGTGCGTGCCTATATCTTGGGTGGCATGGCCTGGTTCGCCATTCCCTTCGGCTTCGCGACCACGATGGGCCTCGCGGCGGTGGCATTGACGGACAATCCATCTTTTCCCACTTACCCGAATCCGCCGTCTTCAAGTCAAATCTCGGCCGGCTTGGCCTCTGCGTTCGCCGCGAGCACGCTTCTCGGGAAGCCCGGGGCAGTGGCGCTACTCATCACCCTCTTCATGGCGGTGACATCCTGCGCATCGGCAGAGTTGATCGCGGTGTCGTCGATTCTCACATTCGACGTCTACAAGGCATACATCAAACCCAGCGCGACGCCGGAAAATCTGATCTTCATGGCCCACGTCAACGTCTGCGTCTTCGGGTTGACCATGGCGATATTTGCCATCATATGGAACGTCGTCGGCATCGACCTCGGCTGGCTGTTCTTGGTCATGGGCCTGTTGATTGGCGGGGCGGTCTTCCCGACGGCCTTTGCCATCACCTGGAAAGGACAGAGCACGGCGGGCGCGATCGCGGGAGCTTTGAGTGGGCTCGCTGCGGGTCTCATTGCCTGGCTTGTCGAAGCCCAGGTCTACTACGGAGAACTCACTCTGGCGAGTACGGGCGCGAACTATCCGACCTTGGCTGGGAATCTGGCCGCGATCATGACCGGTCTTATCGTCTCGGTCGTGGTGTCGTTGATCAAGCCGCAAAACTTCGACTGGGAAATCACTCGGGCCATCAATGTGCAAAGCCGCAGCCTGGAGGTGGTCAGTCCTCGCCGGTCAAGCAGTCAGCACACTCCGAGCGCGACGCCGAAGCCCGGAGAGAAGGACGTCAAATCTAGCGAGATCCCGTCGCCCGGCTCGCCCGTCCTCACACCAGACCCTCGTGACGAAAAGCACGCCATAGACCCCATCCGCATGGACGAAGAACGCCAGACGTCTCTCGACGCCGCAGTGGAAGACCATCCGAGCAGGCTCCGCTCGGCGTTGAAGCTGGCTTGCATCGCCTCAATCGTGCTGCCGTTCATCATGGATTTCCTCATCCCTATCCCGATGTTCTTGAGCCATTATATCTTTAGTCTGCACTTTTTCACCGCCTGGATCGTCATCAGCTTCATCTGGGTCTTCAGTTCGACGGTGATCAGCGTGGTGCTGCCGATCTGGGAGACGAGACTCTTTTTCAAGCAAATTTTCCGCGAGATTATAAGAGACATCCGCAGCAAGAATGCTGCATAAGACTGCGGTCTAGGTTACCCATTTGATGGGGGCTAGGAAGGGAACCAGAAGAACTGGCAGTGGTGATATCCTTATATCATGGCAGGCTATGACAGCGAGGGAATCCTAGAAATAGAAAGGTTAGACATGTTCTATGCGGTCAAGTGCAACAACTCTGTAGGACCGCGGTAGTGTTCTATCTGCGAGATATATTTGCCTCTGTAGCTAAGCTAACATGTTAAAGCTGCTTACTCTGTTTCTTCTCGTGTACCGAAGATGTACATATTGGCCGCATCCTGCAAGATATTTGAGTCGTCTGTGCCGCTGACCGGGGCTTCTCCAACCGCATCGTCCAAGGTTGATGTTGACGATCGACTGCCCATTGTCAAGGGAGAACGAAAAGGTGATTACACTTGCAACAGCTAAATTGCCGAAACAACCGCGGCGGTGCACGAGATCTGCAAGCAGCCAGATATATTTTATCACATACCAGTGTAAACGGATCCCGCCCTACAGTGGAGTAATCTGTAAATGTCCAGTGCCACAAAGAAGTGACCAAGGAGCGTTTTAAAGAAGACGTGTTAACGGACTCGGCCCTTTGGTTTCCGATGCAAGCAATCCACATGTTTTGTCAGCAAATACAAGCCAATATATGTAACCTCGACCAGCATTTTGATGTGGTCCAAGGACATGCCTCCCAAAATGCTCAGTGTAATATTGAAAGACCCCAGTATGGACTGGGTCCAAACACATACTCAGTTTCAAGGCCGCTGCTCAAACTCCCTTTTTGCCCGTTCAGCGACTTCTGGGCTGGATAATACACGCCACCCCAACATGGCCAACCCTTTTCCACTTTTGATGGCGGCTGCGTGGGCTTCCTCTGTTCCGGCTGCTTCTGTAAAGGCAGGATGGTGGGCCGTGACGCCTGGGCGAGATGGGATTGAAAAAGTTCCATGGAAACTTGGAACGGTCTGGGAGACATTTGCTAACGTGCGCATGAGCAAGCCAAAGACTGAACGAAACAACACGGCTCACTTACACATATCCGTGGAACCGCTGCCCTGTGAATCCACTTCAAGAAAAATATTTTCGCCCAAGTCTGCCATGTCTTCCATGTAGCACTTGCACAGAGTCTTATTCAAATGGAAATCCGTATAGGTCGGGAGCCTGAAATTCATGTCAGAGCAGTGTCAATATTCGAGCGGAGAGTCTTACTCGATATAGTTCACTTTGCACCCGCTGGACAACGCGGCAGCCTCAAAGCACGCCTTCGTCCTTGCAACAAGGATGGAGACACCTTTCATCGTAGGACTCCGAATAGCCCATTTCATCCGAGCATAGTGAGGAATGACGTTGGGAGCTTTCCCGCCATCTTCTATCACACCGTGGATCCTCTCGTCGGGGTGGATTTGTTGTCTCATCATGGAAATGCTATTATAGGCCGACACGGCGGCATCGAGCGCATTGATACCAGACCAAGGTTCGCCGGAGGCGTGGGAGCTTTTCCCAGTAAATTCGACGATAACTTTGTAGCTAGCCAGGAACGACACTGCAGCAATGCCACCGCAGCCGTCCGGGAGCATGGAAGAAGGGATCGGATGTGACATGATGGCCGCGGCAACATCTCCTCTGAAGGCGCCGGCCTCAATCAGTTTGGCCTTCCCACCCCCGGTTTCTTCGGCTGGCGTTCCTAGAATACGAACTCGGCCGGCGATTCCAAGTTTTTGGACAGCCATGGCCAATCCAATAAATGCAGTCATCGAGGTGGTCGCGATCAGGCTATGACCGCATGCGTGGCCGATTCCTGGAAGAGCGTCATACTCGGCGCACAAGATGACAAGACGACCTCCAGATCCAGTCTCGGCTTCGAATGAGGTGTCAAGGCCGTAAGCATGTCGGGTGACCGAAAACCCTCGGGCGGCAAGAAACGCACACAAAGTGTCATGGGCGTCATGCTCTTCATATGCGATCTCGGGGTGACTGTGGATATGTTGGTTCAGTTTCCACAGCTCAGCAGAAGCCTCTTCGATGGCACCATCGATCGTTCTGCGTGCTTCGGCCGGATCAGGCTCACCAGGGCTTGAATGGGACGGGGTCACAGACATATTGAGGATGGACGATTGGCTCAAGGAATGGAAGGGATGGCAGCAACGCAGTTGTCCTCATAAAAAGGGAAAAAGAAAATCGATGAGAAGGGAGTGTGGTCGATAGAAATAAATAACTCTGGCACCTCCGTGGCATGAGTCGATCCCAGTGTCCCCTTGGGACCATGCATTGCCTCATCCTCTCGGCAATCCGGTCGTCACCAACATTCGTAGCCGACATCGTGATACCATTCTCTTCAACACTGGATGAGTCCCGTGACTTGACTTAGGAGAGAAGTACTTAGCCGATCGGCTGAGCCTTATCTCGAATTTGGCACCTCAGGTCGAGTGGACTAGCCCGACCCAGCTTGATCGCTTATCTCTCACCCCGCTCTTCCCTTGCATCGTCAATCCAAGATTGCCGACGCGCCCATGTCGCAGGAAAATGACATTGACGGCTTCAAAAAATATCTCGACCACTCCAGCTCCCAATATTGCCGCGGCTACCGGGGAGGGAACCATGCTTCAGTAATGCCGGCCACCTCCTTGTCGCCGCGATCGTCCCCGGACTCGGGGCCGATTAAGAAAAATGGCTCAGGGTGCCGCTCCAGGACGGGCTGCTGGACGTGCAGGGGGAAAAAGGTGAAATGTGATGAAAAGCAACCTCGCTGTGAGAGATGCATCCGGTTAGGCAGGGATTGCGACTACACACCCCGCCCACGAAAGAAAATTGGCCCGAAATGGCGGAGAGTGCTGGAGGCAGAAAGGCGAAGACAGGAAGAACAAGGTGCCCTCTGGATCGAGACTGGCCAAATGGCATCGGTGGATCAAGTGTCCTCCGTTTCTACCTCCACAGGCTCTGGGCCTGGGATTGGCCTCAGCCTAGGCACCACCCTTCTCGACAACGTCGTGCTGTCTGAGTTGCCACATGTACCGCTGTCGCCAGCATGTGTCAACATCTTAGCGGCCTCAGACTATGAGGCCATCTATTATTTTCGGACGTCTTTTGCAGCCATTCAGCACACCAAGAATCCTCGATATTCCGTGCCATCCATCATTATTAAATTGGCGGCATCAAATCCCATGTTGATGCACATGGTGGTCGCTCTAGCCGGACAACAAATGCAAGCTCAGCTTCAGCACCCGAACGAAGACAATCAAGCGTCGGTGGCGCACTACGGAGCCGCAATGCGATTGATGGCCGAAGCGGTCGGGAGCATTGAAACGTCTCACCACCTAGACGTGGTCCTGGCTGTACTATGGCTGATGATGCTGTACGAACAGAGATTCGGCGATGGCACCGGGAACGGCCTGTCAAAGCACTTGAAAGGGGCTGTGTCCATATTGCGAACGAGAAGCCATGTTTTGACCGTTCACAGTACAGCAACGCGAGAGCCAGAGCCTGGCCATCAAATCGTGTCGACGACCATGACCCAGGAACAATCCCAGCTCATTCCATCGCTCTTCGCCACGAGGATGATTGTCTGGATGTTGGGGATCGATGCAATCGCCTCGTCTTATGGCCTAGGAGGCCAGCTCAACATGGAACTTTATCGTTTATGCTGTCCAGAGACGGTGAAGGGCGACATGGAGGCAGTGTTTAATTGGGCGGGATCTCTCCATCGACACACAAGGCCGCTCTTCCGGACCATATGGGGAGATGTATACCCAACATACGAGATTTTGGACGACTTGGAAAACACTGAAGTTAATGACCTTTCTCGCGAAAGCGCGCAGTTGCGATACATGGTCGCGGAGCTGGCATCATTATACCACAAAGATTTCGAGTCCGCGAAACGACGAGAAAAGACCGTTGAACAAGTCTTATGGTTGATCGGTGCCAAACATGCTGACCTGCTGGAAGTTGCAGCGACCATCAGGGAGGGATCCATCGAGTGGCGACGACTCTATTCGAACATCCGCCTTATTGTTCCTCACTACCACGCCGTCGTCCTCGAATTCTTTCGTGTGACCGACCCTCAAGGCACGAGAAATGACCGACAACGGCTGGCACTGGGTGAGATCATGAAGTTGGCCTTTCAGGCGCATAAATATGAAGGGGACACCGCTATACGCCACATCGCTTGGCCGCTCTTAGTAGCATTCCTGGAGACTGACGACTTTGTGCATCGAGAATGGATTCTTCAGCGGTTTAAGAGCCTTAGAGTCTTTGGGAACAACTACTGGAGGGCCCAAAAGCTGCTTGAATCAACAATCACAGAGCAAGGCCGATTAGGTCGCCGTGTGAATACCTTGAACTTTGTTGGTTCTGACCCTCTCTTTGAACGATTTGTGGTTTGATGTCGGCGGAGAGACATGGCCCGCGGTGTTGGAGTCGGTTTATGGTTCAAGGATGGCTTGGAATGACATTCAGATGTCATAAGCGCCCTGGTTATTTGGTAGCGAGTGGATGTACAAATGTATCGACTGATTGTCCCCCCTCTTCCCCCATACATGAACAACATGTTATCGGGACCTAGAATTCACCTCTGTCAACGAGACTGTCATAGCTCTGAATCCACGAGTGACCTGTTCAGAGAGACAGCAGCGTGCAACAGACCTCTTTCGCCCCCCAGAGCGGCAAGGATCCCGTTCTCTAGACCTACAGGGGGCATCAGGTTGTACGTACAAAGGCCAAGTGGAATGTGGGGACTCAACAGCGCCGCCGGCTATTTAGGTCGGCTATCTTTTTCCAGTTGTGGCGTGCGGGCTTCATTGAATGGCTCCACCATCAAGCTGGAGTCAGTCATCCAAGTCTGTCTTATCTCTGAACGCTGTGATAATGGCTTCAGCACGAATCGACATCTGCCATCGAATGGACGATAGGTATAAGGTCGAAGCAACATCTCTCTGCCTGTGATCGTCCGTTACCAATTGTCGCCCGCTCTCGTTGTCCTCTTTCACCACAGTTCTTAACCCCCCGACTTCATACTTGCCACTATCCATAAAAAAAATCATTATCACCTCAGTCGCAATGGCCGAGGAGAAATCAGAGCCAACCACACGCGTCGAAATTCAAGAGGCCGACCAGACACTGGCGGCCCTTGGCGAGAGCATCGTGTTGCAAGCGAGTCTTTCTCCAAGTGAAGACCGCCGTATCCTTCGCAAGATCGATATGTGGTATGTCAATTGGTGGTCCCTTAAGTGTCGCCACAAATGAGCTCACTTGAAGTGTCCTCAGTCTTCTACCGCTCCTGGCCGTCTCGTACATGCTCCAGTTCTTGGATAAAACAGCCATGAGCTACACGGCCATCCTCGGGCTACGGACTGATCTCCATCTTGTCGGGCAACAATATTCTTGGGCAGGCAGCATGTTCTACTTTGGATATCTTGCTTTCTCGTATCCGGCCTCTCTCCTCATGATCAAATTACCCGTCGGCAAGTTTCTCGCGGCGTCGGTGTAAGTATCCCTCCACAGATGGTATGGCGCTGCTGAGACGCTGAAGCTTTGTGTGGGCTGGCATCCTCATGGCCACTGGAGCTTGTCAGAATGCCCGAGGTTTACTCGCCGCACGGTTCTTCTTGGGCGCTGCGGAAGCGGCTATTGCCCCTGGGTTCTCCATCATTACGGCCATGTGGTATAAGCGTTCTGAACAGCCCCTCCGTCATGGGGCATGGTTCCTGGGTAATGTGGCCGCTGGGCTCTTCGGATCAGTGCTCGCCTATGCAATAGGCCACATCCACACGATCCAACCTTGGAGAGTATGCAGCACGTGAATGGCTTCCCAACGTGTATCTCCGCTGACATGGGGTGTTAGGCGGTCTTTCTCATCTTTGGTGGCTGTACGCTCCTGTGGTCCCTCGTTCTCTTTGTTTTCCTTCCAGACACACCAGCAGACGCGAAATTCCTATCCCACGAGGACCGGGCCAAGGCTGTGGTACGAATACACGAAAACATGACGGGGATCAAGAACAACCATTGGAAGAGGAGTCAAATGGTAGAAGCCCTTCTTGATCCGAAGTCGTTGCTTCTGTGTCTTATTCAGTTGTCATGCAACATCCCCAACGGCGGTATCTCCAACGTAAGTGTCATTCCCCGTCAAAATCACCCCTTTCCACTGACCATGCTCTTTTCAAGTTCGGTTCAATCGTGGTCGAAGGTCTTGGATTCTCCCTCTTCAACACCCTTCTGGTGCAGATGATCGCAGTTCCATTCCAGGCATTTTTTGTGATCCTGGCAACGGGCGGCTCTTCACTGCTCAAGAATTCAAGAACATACTTTATGATAACGAACTTGGTATTTGCAATCGTTGGGACTGTGATGTTGCGCCAGATTGACCGCTCACACATTTGGGCCCGTTTCATTGGCTACTGCATCCTCCCTGCGTTTTCTGCAAATTTCCCCATGGTCCTGACCATGTCCGCGTCTAACACGGGCGGCTTCACGAAAAAGACGACTCTCAATGCAATGGTAGGCTGTGCCCGCTGAGATGCCCGAAGTTTTCGACTGATATCATGAACTAGATCTTTGTTTCCTACTGCACCGGAAACATTATCGGACCACAGCTCTTCTTCTCGTCCCAAGCACCAACCTACACATCTGGCTTCGAAGCTATGCTGACCTGCTTTGCAGCCGGTGTTCTTTTCGTCGCTCTCTTGCGGTTCTATTTAATTTGGGAGAACAAGAAAAGAGATCGCGCCGGCGCACATACGACCCTCGAGCTTGACGGCCATGGCGTACCGGAGACGGCATTGAATCTACTCGACAAGACCGATGGGGAGATGAAAGAATTCAGATATGTCTATTAATGGGCAAGTTGGAGGCAGAGTCATGAGGTCGAGGGGGTGGAAGATGGCCGTAGGATGCCAAGCCGGCCCATGTCTGTCTCAGAACTTCAGCACTCGAGTATATTACTAGATACTCTGCCAGCCGACCAACAAGCAGTATAAGAATGGCTCGCCTTCTCCTATGTTGTCTTCTCTTCCACATGCTCCTTCATTCTACAGAGGCCATATCCTCAAAACCAGCACCGGCCCTCGGACAATCCTCCGACCAGGATGAACACCTGACGGTGTCAGCTGTGGTCTCAGATCCTCAGCCTCCCCACCATGCCAGGATCCAGTGCTGGCAATTGGCCGACCCGTTCTCGAGATATCCGACCGTGGGCCGTGCGACGTATCTTGCAGAAGCCTCTAACGTCACCTACGTCGTGCTGCCACCCCGGTCAGAGGAAGGCTATCACAGACCTCCCCATCCGATGTAACTACCCAATCGATCCCTAGATCTTCCCCGGCCGTGAACTTAGAAATATCCAGGTTCTTTGTCCTGCTATCCGGCCTGGCGCACGTCGTGACACGAGAAACTGGACACGATTTGTGGATTGGTGAAGGATACAATCAACTTGTCATTGCCGTCGACACAGAAGGCGTCGGACATCTGACGTATTATCCATCAGATAAGCCGACAGTCGCTCTGCAGATCCCGTTCAAGGATGGAAGACTCCCAGACTACAAGGTGCTCCATGAAGGAGCCTGCTCTTCTGTGGTCGAAACCCACAAATTGGATCTGCAACGGCCATTGGCGGCCCCGTACCACTGACGGCCACTTGCTTGGTCTGGATCTGGTCTTCATATGTCCCATGAAGGCCCCCCAGATCTGATCTTGCAGTGCTTAACCTCAGTCCAATTGAGAAGCGGTCCCGTCGACGGGTTTGCAGGCGACGGGGAACCGGCACTTGTGCAACCTCTCCGGACTCGAAGAGAGAGCTCCGTTAATGCATGTAAATTTGAAATTCTTCCGGTGAAAATGAATTAGAATAGTCATCTCATATGTACATCCCTGGCTTCCTTTGAGCCTCGATGCCTCAATCTCATTGTGTCACTGGAGAAATTGATCCATTCACGAATTCTATTCTCGACTGCGCTAATACGTATGATCCTCAATATTCGCTGTTCGTGCCAGGTCGAAGATGGGGTGTAAAAGCCGCCACATACACATCCATGTCCACGTTGATGGTCATGGCTCATACTTTGTATCACCTGGAAAAGGAAATGCCATCAACATCATCCCAACAAGTCCTGATGGCTGGGGCCGATATCATAAAGAGTGGTCTTCGCTGTGCGGAAGGGGCAAGTCGTTGGAGTAATCGTAAAATGAGCGTTTTTGCAATCGTGCCAGGTTTGGTCTGTGCCAGGTTTGGTCTTGTATCGTCCAGATCTTCCGGTCAGAAATTAGTCCCTCCCCAGTAGTGTCATACAAGGTATTTAGAACATTTTGTCTTTTGGGCCCCGAGGCTGGCATCAAGGTCTTTGTCATACATCGTGCGTCCCCCACTTTGGGACCGTTACACAGGATCGGTTTTGGGTAATGGTAAGAGAATCCGAGATGAATGTACAAGAGAGACAGAGAGTCGAGGCTCTGCTCATCCTCGCACACGGCTGTTGCGTCCGCCAAAGATATTAGAAAGAAATTTGAGGAGATGGCGCTTCGGGGGCGACAACGGAGGGCCGACGGACATCGGTCCGACGATCTCGCCATCACCGAGCAGGGGAAATTTGCCACCTTTGTCATCGACGATGGGTACAACGACCTTGGTCATGGGTTTTTCTAGCACAGCGCTTGACGCGGCAGAGTCCTGGGCCTCGGCATCACCACTAACTCGCGCGAGGACCGGCGCGAGGACTTTGGTCATTGCCGCATGGTGTCGCTTCCAGATGTCGTCAATGCTGGTCCACTTCTCCTCGGTCAGTTTGTACACTTTTGATGTTGAACCGTAGTGCTCGGCGGTCCTGGCCAGGTGCTTGGCATAATTGGTCCGAGCTTGATCCCAATTGGCGCGAAACTCCGTGTACCCGTCCAGATCCATCTGCTGCGGTTCATATGGCTCCGGGTGGATGTTGAAGTTGGCGTGTCCAAGTCGTCCATCCCAAGGATCACAGAATTCTTCGCGCCGCGGCATCGGCACGAACTCGGCATAGGGTGAGGTCGTGGCGGTGTTGGCGCGCGATCTGGCATGCATGGAGATGATGGACGGCCTCGTCGACAGCGGCGGAGATGGCAGATATGAGATGGGCGGGGGAGCGTCGAAAGAGGTCCTGGTGCTCACGACCGCCGGCGTGGGCGCAATCGACGGAGACTGAAGAGGGGATTGGATGGGAGAGTCCTTCTTCGAGAGCTCCGTGAGCAACGGCGGTAAGAGCGGAGTGGCGGCGCGAACGCAGTCTAGCTCTGGTTCTGACACGTGTGGCTCGATCGGGATCGGCTCGCTCCCCGATTCCGATCGATACTCGTCTCCTGTCGTGCAGATCGGTGAAGGTGGCAGATGGCTCTCGTGCTGGGAAATGGCGCTCAATGCGGGTCCCATGACCTGAAAGGACGTGAACGAGCCTGAGCGGGAAGCCGACGAGTTGGCGTGGGTGGTGATCGAGAGCTGCGGCCCAGGGGACGACCTGTTCCTCCACCGGCGGGAGATGGATCCAAACCGATTACTGAAACGATGAGCCATGCTCAGCGCAGGCTGGTGGTCCAGCGATCGAGGCCGCTTGAAATGATGCCCTTGAGAGGAAGTGGTCGACCAGGCGTCTTGGTCTCCCAGACTATACTCTGCGTGTGTGGGGGAGCCCGGCGACGAGATCTGGAACTTGTCGTCCGGCACTATCAAAGTATCAGCATCATATCAACCCGTCCAGACAGAGCCACACGCACATGACCAGGACCGGTCATTCACCAAGGTGTATCCGTCAAACTCGTCTCTCTCCTGGGGTTCTTCTCGCACATCTTCCAACCTGCTCGCTGTAACGTACAGGTCCAGGGACTCTTGGGGAATGGGGGAAGATGCCACAGAGGAGCCGGACGAGCACGTCGAGTGGCCACGGGAGAAGAAGGACGTCGCCGGCGAAGACACACCAATCGAGGACGACGACGAGCGGGTGACTGGCCCAGGCCTATCCGAGGAGGACACTGTCGTGTGTTCCATGTTCTCGTCTACCAGCAGTCGATGATGGCCACGGTGGGCGATCAGATAATGATCGGGGGGGTGTCGAGAAACGAGGGCGAAAAGTGTGCTACCCAGCAGTCTTGTCCGGGAATCGAAGAGGTCTGTGGTCACCGGCACAACAACGTGGACATTGCGATCGGTACTGGGACGGTCCTAGAAGTACAGGTCGCGTGATTTGCACTGTGCTTGTCACTTTCCAGCGTCGAGCCTGACGCGGGTCAGGGAGCAGCGTCGGGAGGATGCCAAATTCAGGTCGACGCGGAACTGCAAACACGCAGCGAGGTGCAACTGGACAACGACGATTCTGTTTGTGCCATCAGTTGAGTGCCATGTGGAAGCAGGCGTACAGCGAATGTTGACAAGTCGGGCAGAAGGGGAAGGGTGCGATAGGTCGATGGGCACCACCAGACATGAGTAAGGTGCAAATCTTGTGTGTCCATGGCCATGGAGCTAAGATAGTTTTTGACCGGTGGGGTCTTTCACTGGCGCCCATGTCGACATGGTGGAGCTTGAGAGAACGGCGCGCCTGGGGACGATGGCCCGGATTGGCTAAAGGAATGGAGGAGTATAGCGGGCAGCGCCGACCAGGGAAGGCAAAGAGCAGGCGAAAACCGCCGTACCTGAAAAAAAAAGTTAATCCCCCTAGCTAGGGTGACCGTCGCGGTGGTCGAGGGCGTGGTCGAGGTTCGCCACCCGGCCAGGTGCCCGAGGTAGCGTTCACAACACTGACCAAAGATGACTGAAACGCGTCAGATGAATCACAGACCAGGCACAGGAAGAAAAACATGACAGCTTGCAGCTCTTTGGCGACCTTGCCGGCTTTTTCTGAACTGGGCGGGAGACAGGCGGGATGAGAGCGAGTAAATCAGTAGTTTGGCTATACCCAGTTGGGGCCCTGGCCAGTCACTCTGTGATCCTGCATCCGCGCCTGCACGCTACCGCTGCCACAGCAAAGGACAGCACTGGATAAGACAGCGCTTCTGTCAACACTGCTGATGCTCCAATAAGCCCTGGCTAGACGGCGGCGGCGGTAGGGTGAGTTTGTCAAGCCTGTTCTCTCCTCCGGAAGCTAGTTCCCACGTCCCCGTCGGCGAGTCATGACCACGAGCACGAAAGAATGACCGGCTCCAATGCCCTCCGAGATGTCAGAACAACAGCACAGCCGCAATCCGGAGCCGCTGAGGCCAACGGTCTTGACGTTTCCTTCCGTGCCACCTTTCAACACTTCCGGGCGACTTTGTTAGCGTCGATGTCTGATGCGAGGGAAGCCCGAGTTGATGCAGGAACAGTATCAGATTTACCCAGGGCATCCTACACACAGCGGCCTTCTGCCCCCCACCCGCTTGCCTATTTTGCATCTTGAGCGGTTCCCCTCCCTGCAGCTACCGCAGGGCGAGCACGCGATACACCCCGGCTGGCGTTCCCGGTACCGAGTGGCGCGACTGTGGAATAATGATGTTGCACAACATACCCCCAGTGTGTCGGACTGGGAATCGGTCAGCGTGCTGGAGCTTCACCTTCCTGTGTGGGGCTCTGGCCGGAGAGCCTCGACAACCGTAGCTGATGCTGTAGCTCGCACCTGTCAAACGGCCTCCCATGCGCAAAGTTCAAGAAAGCAGGAGGCTGGTATTCGCTGCCATGATGCGTGCCGGACCCCAAGTGCCGGTCGGCTCCACCACCGCTGGCTGTGGGCATCGCCTCGCCATCTCATGCACGCTGACGCACGCTGTCAGGAATAGTTTTGGAAAAGTCCGGCACTTGAATGATGGCGCGTTCGCCTTAAAGCGTGTGGTGCCTTGGCCTCCCCATAATGTTCCGATCTCAGTCTGCTGGTGTCCCTTGGTGCTTCAAGAGTACTCGGTCCTGAACGACACCGTTGGCTGAAGGCCGATGTGGATGCGGGGTACGTCGAAAGTGGAAGTCGACGAAAGACCTAAAAAATTAATAATAAAAATAACAAAAAAGAGGCCACGTTGCCCGAGCTCCACGCTCTGGGTTTCAGTTGTCGGACGTCCGCACGTCGAAAAAGGACGGCTCATGTCGGCGGCCCCTGCGCACAGGCATGGGTCTGTTCCTCGTAGAGCACCAGAAACTAGCTGGGGAGGTAGAGCTGGGGAGGTAGACTTGGGGAGGTAGAGCTGGGGAGGTAGAGCTGGGAGGTAGAGCTGGGGAGGTAGAGCTGGGGAGGTAGAGCTGGAGAGGTAGAGCTGGAGAGGTTGAGTCGCGGAGAGGGTGAGTCGGACAGGGTGCCGGAAAGGTTGAGCCGGAAAGGGTGAGCCAAAGAGGTTGAACTGGAGAGGTTGGGGTGCAAGGTTCTGCAACAGTGCAGCACTCCCTGTTCTTCACAAGCCCTGTCGAGCTAAGCAAATCATATTCAACCGATGCAAGTAAAAGAGACCCTGTTTACCTGTCTCTGGCCTGGGTAGCGAAAAATTCGCGGCACTGCACGCAAATGTCCTTCCGTCATGGGTGTCGGATGGAGTCGGAATAGTCCTCCCTGGCCTTTTGACTTTAAATTGTCAATCTGGTGATGTCGGGTCAAGCTTGATGGTCTGAGCAAGACCGGTGTGGTGACATGACTTCGGGGAAGAGCTCACTCGAGGAGCAGCTGAGTTGCACTCATGTCCTAGTGTCATGGCCCTTCTGTCAATCGCTTTCTCGAGGAGCGTGGTTGACCCATCCCGACTATCATCGCAGGCTTCGTTGGAGAACGTCTGGGGAAATTTTACGGACGGACGTGGCGAAACAGTGGGTTGTTGAAAACGGCTCATGTAGAAAATTTCGAGACCCAATACTTGGACCAGATTTGTCGCTGTTCGGGGGTTCCTTTGAACTGAATTTCACGGTCAGAACACGGAATAAGGTGGTATGACGAGTCGCAAACCTCGAAATCGACCTTGAAGATGTCTTGAAATCCTTCGGCCAAGGTAGGCTCCGTAAATCGTTGGACAAAACTTCGAAAGGCAATTCCTGGAAGCATGGTGCGGCCTTCGGGATTCATCTGTATACACCCAGACGTGTCAATACCTCTTTCGGTCTGATCAAGTGAACTTACCAGTGCGGGATTGAGCGCTCGGACAGAATCATTATGCTCGGCTAATCGCGCAGATGCGGTGAAACGGATGCAACGAATAGGGATCTTGAATTCTCGTGCCACCGCAACCCAATATGCTCGTGTAGCAACGTCTGCATTGGTGTTATCTGGCCACACGTCGTCAATGCACAAGGAGCTATTCCAGGAACCGGAATCGGCAACATACCGACCGCCACCGACTGCCCGGCTGTCAGATACTCCTTTGCCGCCTGGATACATCGGTCACGCTGTCAAGTTTCAGGTCAGACCGGTGTCACTTCAGGGCCTGAGACATACAGTTTTGAGAATATCTTGATTCACTCTCTCATAACCAAGCGGCTGAAGCACGTCCCAGTAGAAGGTACTCTTCCCCGCACCCGGAGAGCCACAGAATATGACCAACTCTTGCGGGTGCTTCTTCGAAAACGGGGTGGTATCGGTGGCATGGGTGTTCGCCAAGTGTTCTAACGGCTCAAAGCTGTGCTGGTAAGGCTCGGTCTCCGCATGGAGAAAAAACTCTTCGGGCGTCTGGAAGCTGATACCGACGTTTGCAGCCAGATCCCTTTCTCCATCAGTCGGAGGTGCGGTGAATTGTCGACTTGGCTCACCTATCAGAGGTCGCATGATCTTTCCGTTTCTTGTCTGCTTTGTCTCTGCCAGCCGCGTCGCCGACGTAGAAGGAATGTGCCTGGTCTATGGACCCCTCCCCTTGGAGGTCGTAGTCTTGCAGCATCGTGTCCCACATTCCGGTCCGTGGCTTCCGATAGCGATCTTGACCAGTGGCGGCATAGATGCTCGTCGGGAAGTCCAGCTGTCGAAGCATGGACGACAATTGGTGTTTCAAGTTGGCTAGACTGGCCCGGTCTCTCTGAAGCGACTTGGGATTGTCTTTGAGGCTGATGTTGCCCTGATTGCTGAAAATCACCACCAAATATCCCTCGTCGTACAACGCCTTGAGTCGTCCGGGCACCGAAGGGTCCCACCATTTCCAGCTGGTGGCCGAGCGAGCCCATTTGTTTCCGGTCGGGACGATTAACGTGTCGTCCAAGTCAAACGCGGCCACCTTAACTGGCAGGACACGAGACGGAGGCGGCACATTCAAGGCATCATAGCGGCCAACCACCAGACTGTGATCGATGACCCGCCAAGTCAGTTTTTCAGGCTCCCTCTGAGAGGCCGGCTGGAAAAAGCTCGCGACCGCCTTGCCTGCAAATGGTTAACGGACAGGCTATACATAGCATACCCACCTACTCGTCGTAGTCGACTCGATTTTCCGCTTCGTGGTCGGTGGGGACACGGGTCGTGATGACGGCGATGCAGATCTTTTTGTGGCCATATATCGAGAGAGGATGCTCCTCCTCGGTCGAGACAGGCAAGCCCAAGACAATCGGTAGTTTGCGCCTCTCACAAGTATCGACCACGCCAGACTTGTGCAGAAGACTTAAAATCGGGGAATGAAGATGAGAGCGCTTTAAGTGGTTCAATTTAATCATTACAACGCGTCGCACCGCGCCCTGGCATTCTCCAGCAAAAGCTACGTCAGACAGGAAGTCACGTGCGATTCGCAGCCTCCCATCCGTTTAGCTCCTCCGTGGCGGTAAAGGGACTCGGGTATCAAGAGCTAATCGGTCGCCAGGTGTCAGACTCACGGCCTGCCTTAATGCTTCCTTGAGATTCAATAGTTGCCGCGTCGCTCTGTCCTTCAGCTCGGGATTGTTCCCATCCACAGCGTCAATCGACGCCTGGACGATGTAGGCACCACTGCCATCGAGCTCCTTTAGTCCATCTACATGGGTGAGAAATGAGGTGTCAGTCACCGCATTGCTTGCTCCGACCGGCGGTAATCGTAGGACTTTGTGGACGTGTATGGTGGTGTCACGGTCGTAGAACTTGGTGCCCTTGACCATGTAACGCGACACATATCTTCAAAGATATTAGCGACCGGAAGCCTTGGAGAAGGGAGACGCACTCGTAGCCAAAGTGATCCATGAATGTGGCCAAGTCGCCCTCCTCTACCGGCGTCTTGAAGACTAATCTCGTGCTGACAACCTGTTTGCCGGGGTCCGGAGTGTCCCTGAAGTCCAAGGACCATTTGATGACCTTCTGGCCGGGTTTCGCCTGGACCGGGTCATCTCTCATCTCCACATCGCCACGCTTGCCTCTGGGCGTGATGTGCATCGACGACGACACCTCACCGACGAGTTGGACATAGTACAAGCTGGCACTGAGCATGTTCCTATATTTCTGGGCTTCTTGTTGCATCACCCCTTGCGACCCCCCCGCAGACGGAATCTTGTCGAGGCCAGCGGGGGCACGTGCTCTGAATACAACATGGATCTCTTGCGTCGCCTGGGGTTGCATACGAGTATACCCCGCAAGTTGTTGAATGACTCGGTGGTGGCCATCGTTTGACACTTGACCGTATAGAGAGAACTCGTGCATAACGGAAACAGGAGAGACAGTGCCCGGTGATCGAATGTTGGGTTTGATTGATTGATCGTCCGCTCGCTCACTAGCTGACCCGACCTTCACCGAAACACCGACCCGAAAATTGTGGAGGGTGAATTATCAGGCAACGCATCACCTGAGAACTCAATTGCGTGCTTGGGAGGACTTGATGGTATCTGTAGCAAGTCTTTCTCATCCACCAAACATACCTGGATCTTGGGGAGTATAAACGACGGTTCTTCAGTAGTCTGTCGGTCTACGGCAATTGGTCGGACAAGCCTTTGTAGTCGGGCTGCAGATAGGAAAGAATTCACACCACACAGCATGTGAGTTGTCGTACAACCCTGGCCGCCAAGCATGTGATTACCGAGATGGGCAAAATGATGCAAAGCGCCGAGCTCCGAAAATGCAGCTTGCTTTTGGCATCTGTGATCTTAACGAACCCGCGACCCCAGCGCTCGCCGTGTTTCTTCTCTCGTTTCATGAAAAGCCTTTCACATCTATATAGAGGGAGGCGTTCCTCTAGTCCTTGTCTGAACCTTACCGCACAAATCTTGGCCGAACCGCTCTACTGCAGCACTTCTCCCCGACCTGATTCCCACCTGATTTCCACCTGCTTCCCAACAACATGAGACCTTCTCTCCTCCTCCGGGCTGCCCAGCACCGCACGCCGCTCATCAAATTCATCGGCAAGCGGGTCCCACCTCGTAAGTTCATGGTCAGCCTCAAATCCATCCCTGACCACGTTAACACTGCTCTAGAGTCCATAGACCACACTCCCCACGCTCACCCTGCCTCGCCTAGCCAGTCCCTTCCCGACTCCTTTGCCAGCTATCGTGCCAAAGCTCAGCAACACGGTCCACTCGCCGGCAGTCGATCATTAAATTACAGTTCGTCGTCCTCGGCGGCCCCTACACCTTATCCCCTCACCTCCAGCACGGTCGTATACGGCGCCATTGGCGGAAGCAGCGGGCGATCTCTAGGACCAATAGAGCCAAAGCAAGGCGAGTTCTTCGACAGGAACGACTTGCCGAAGCGGTTCCGGCGTACGCCGTGGAGCGAGGAGGAGATTGAGGCCGTGACCAGTGGAGGGGCAAGTTTGTTCGGGTGACTACCCCCGCTGACATGGAATTATTTTGATTTTGGAATGACTCTCTTTGCGACGAAGGACAGATGTTGCCCAAAATACTCACAGCATAATAGGACCGTGTTTCCTCCTCTCCGCGGGAGATATGGGTATCCTAAGGTCAGAAAGCCTGAATCGGCCGAGATCGTCCCGCTTGGGAAGCCCAGAGCCGAAACGTCTCTCTTGTACAAGGCCACCGACAGTTCTAGAAGCGTGTACATGAAAATGAAATACCATTCATTATATGATCCAAGATTCACGAGGTCGTTCTTTGCTGTGTTGGACTCCCCTCGCTTTGGGAAACTTCAACCACGCATTGTGGTGTTGGCGATTCTGATATATTTCTTGCCTGGCCATGCCTATTATTGACCATGAGCAGACTAGACCTTCTAAAGCCCTCAGCTACTTTTCAGCACAACTCTGAAACGGGACTCACTTCCACCACACTTCGACACTCTTTGCCAGGCTCTTCTTTCGCTCCGGGACTTGATATCATGCTCATTCATCGCGCCAGTCCACAGACCTGGGTCATCCATACTGCTCCACGCTGATCACATCTCCAGTCTCCAACCTTTGGTCGTCCGCACATGAATGTCAAGTCACCGGCGTCTGCATCAATATCACATTATGGTCAGTCGCACCGACTCACAACCTCACTCATAACCTCACTCTTTCAGTCGGCGTCATCACTGCCCCGGCCAAGTCAGTCCCACAGCGTAATTGGAACAATTCACAAGCACGTATGTGGCACACAATACAACGACAGAGATACAGTCACAGGCAGTCCAGTCCAGGCAGTCCAGTCCGATCCACATAAATTCCTACACAATACAACCCGCCAAACTATGTTATACTATACTACATTAGCCGTAATCGACTCCTGCATAACGAATGAACTCCCTCAACATTACCTCATACAAGACCCAAAATGGATCCAGCTTGCCACTGATGATTTCGTTTCGTATATCATCATGGTCATCAATCTTCCTCGGCACACGAGCAGAGGTATTTATCCTCAAGCAAGCCAAGCGCCTGTTCCTCCCCTCCTCACTCCCTTTGCAAAGCTGAAGCAAAAATTTGAAACAGAAAAGAAAAGGGAAAAGGTTAAATCCACCTCCCTTTGCCGCTTCTCAACCTCGAAAACCACAGCGCACCCTGATGCCTACGGCTCTTCTGGCACGGCGTATGTCGTTGATCTCGACTCATGCTTCGGCCTCGGCCTCGCTCCCGTCGCGCTCGTGTATGTTCGAGTTCAACGGCTGTGGTGATTCTCGCCTCACCATTCCGGTCAGATTTCGCACATTTGAACCTTTCAATATCAGGAGGACACGCCGCAGCCGTCGTGTCAAAGTCGTCATTCTCACCGTCACTGAGAGCGGACAAGGGCGAAATTTCTCCTGTCAAACCCCAGTGCTGTGCCACCCTCATTCCACTCCGACTTCTGCTCCCAGCCACACTGACTCGACCGAACTCGAGGCCCACGTTTGACGTACCAGTCAAGCCATCAATCCAGTCAAAAAAGCTATTTTCGAACCATTCATGCCCAAACTCCATGTCTGTTGCAGTCGCATGAATCTCCGACTGGGATCTAGACTCCGATTGAGAGTCTCGATGGAACTCCTCCTGCTCGTCGTCGTCGACGGCGATATGCAGCGTTCTGGGCGTTGTGTGGCACGCCAACGACGGAACCGCAAAGTCGCCATCACTGGGACTTGACAACGAACTCAAAGAGACGCTGAGTGAGGAAAAACCATCATTTCGTCTTGATGGGATGCCTCTACTAGCAGAAGTTCCAGCTTTTCCTGTGCCAGGGTGCGATGGTGATGGCGAATGTTGCTGTGCCGAATACAGATCTCGTCCTTTGGCTATTGCATCGCCATGGCCGAAGCCGTGGCAACCGTGAACAACGAGCCTTCTCTGAAAGTCAGGCCCAAGCTCAATTCTTGAGTCGTTGCGGTCGATGCCTCCGGGCTGTATTCGAGTCCAAACTTTCGAGCGCTGCTGTGTCAAGCACTCCACTGACCGAACATGGCGCGCTCTGCTGGGCCAGTCCTCCCTTTCTAATGCCGAGACGATCTCAGTATGACAAGGAGAGAGACGCGCGGATGGAGACGATCGGCCTTTCTCTGAGAGGTTGTCCAGATTCACGTCGTCCCGTGACTGTGTTTGAAAGCATTCCTCCATTTTGTCGACAACAGGGCTTATTGACTCCCTCATGATCTGACAGGCATCATGTTGTCCTCCAGCCTCGAAGTTCGAGCCTGGCAGAGGCGCATACTTTGCACCATTTAATGCCCGGTTCGATGCTCTTTGCTCTTCTCTCTGATTCGTGAAATAATCACCAACCCTCCATCCGTCGCCCTCGGGTGCCAGATGGCGCACCTTGGCTTTTGGAGTGCTCATCGCTGACGGTTCCGGCTGTGACGTTCCAGCGAGCCTTTGGAGCTCAGGCCATCTAGGCGTGGGGTGTGATGAAGACGACAACAGCCGTCTATCTGTCTCTGGCATGGGTGCATGCAGGGACATAGGCACTCTCGACTCTGTGTGGTCTCCGGCGGCGGGATGCTGTCTTTGGCCATCGGCAGCATGCTGGAATTGGGAATATGCTCTGGACTCATTTCGGGACGACAAAAGGCCGACCGCCATGGGTTCCATCTTCCTGCTCGCAAACCGGGGGTTCGCCTCAATGGCATCATTCCGACATTGGAGCGGTGATCGGTCATCAGGCATGAGTAGCGGACTTCTGTGCGCAGATGTGGATGGGCACGACCGCAAAGGGCGATCCACATGAGGCCTGGCCTTGGATTGCTGGCGGGGTTGCTGGATTTCGACAACCTTCGCCGGTGGCTTTCTTTGGTCGTCCTCTCCTTCGGAGTCTATGATCATCTGTCGTTTTTTGTGATTAGGAACTGATTGGATGGCACCGGCATATTGAGCCGAAGCTTTCCCTGATAGATTCCACGGCGGATGCGTCGACGGTACTGGCATAGACCACCGTTGCGAGACAGCGGATGACGTGGCATGGATTCTTGACGCCGTCATCGGTGACGAGGGTGCAGGAGGAATAGTCTTCAGGTATGCATAATGCTGGTCCTCTGGCAGGCTGATAATTCCCCGCATCGAGTAGTGAGCCAGCACGACGGTATGCGAGTATTTGCCCGGCATGATGATGACAATGGAGAGGATTATCAGAGGTTTGAGATGACATCCGAACAATCGGCTGGCGCCATAGAATGGTTCGGATCACCAGCTCATCCTGTCTGCTAGATGACCCACGACTCCTGACAAGGGTCCTTTGAGTAGTGAGGTGTCGAAGCCGGTCGCCGTCAGAGCACAAGATATTCAGACCGAATAAAGGAAAGAGAGTAAACAACGGAAGGAACTCGACAGAGAGGGGGATGGAAGAGAGGAGGGACTTGGGGTCTACGAACCGTACTTCGGCCGGTCGGCGAGGAGCCAAGGTGAAGGGCGTTCCAGAAGGGCTGGTATAGGTGCCCGCTCCTGGGGTCATACAGGGCACAGCTTGTTTTCTCGTGTGCAGCGGGAGAGAGAATAGAGTCCCAGCTGGGCAGGGATGACAGTCAAGCGTGACGGCAAATTATACGCCAGTGGCGTCCCCATGTACGTACATCTTGCAGAACTTCCGCTGGCAAATACGGGTCATTCTTCTCCGTGCCGCCTGGTGCGCATCCGATCTCAGGTACACCCGGGTTGATCTCCAGGACAGTCTTGAACTGTCATTAAGCTATTGCCTCTCGGATACCGATTGAAGGGTTCGTCTTGGCGGGTTTGGCTATTTGACTTCAACATGGAAGTTGACCTCACTCTTGTCTCGACCAAGATCGGGATCCTGCTGTGCGATGGATGCCTGAACTGACAGCAAGAGCAATTAATGGCACAACCCGTCGACCGACATGACACGTACCCACCCATTCGACAATAACAGCCACATACAGAGACCGGCTGACTGCCTCTGGGCCTCCTGCCTCTGGGCCTCCTGCCTCTGGGCCTCCCCATGTTAGAGGACCGCGGTTTTGGGAGAGACGGAAGAGGAATCAATATTGATTGACAACAGACGGCCACCGATTAGTCTGTACCACCCACAAAAGAACGAATTATGCACTTCACAGTATAGCTTTACACAGCCCGACCGAGCCTGAGGCCCCCAATGATATGACCACTACGCCATGCGCAAAGCACGGCGCGCAGCATGCACCCTCCCGTGCGCCCAAAACCAAACTCCCTGTCCCAGATCATATCTCGTAGCCGCGTAAGATGCGAAAGCGAGTCACCAAACACCACCAGACCAAAATGCTGCTGGCCACCCTTTTTCCTTCCCCAATTCGACGCCGCCGTCCATCCGTCCGTTCCGCCGGGGCCGATGTGTAGTCCGGCCGGAATTTCAACCCAAGTCGACCACTCAGAACCGATATGCCGTGTTTATGCTTCAGAACTCTTCTCTTCGTTCGCTGAAACTGCTGCTGCCGGTCTTCTTTTTGCTGCCTCCGAATATCTTCATGCCCATCTTTTTCCAGCCTCCGCTCTCACTCCGCTGTGTTTTTGGCCCGTACACGGAGAGAGCTCCTGGCTGCGGGCCGGCACCAATATCCATCGTCGGTGGGGTCGTGGGCGGAGTGATGATGGGGTCCTGTTCGCCGGCCGACAGGCTTTCGGGGCCTCCGCTGCTATCGGTGAGTGCGCTCTCGGAAACGGCCGACGAGTGCGACACGTGAGTCGACAGCCGGGCTCCGCTTTGCCGACCGAGGGCCGTCGAGAGAGATGAGGACATATTCGGCCGGTTTAGAGCAGGAGGGGAACGAGTCGGCTCAAAGGGGGCGGCTGACGTCGTGGGGGGAGAGCGGCGTCGACGGGACGGCCTCCGGCGCTGCATGGTCACTCTCTCGTCAAACGTCAACCGGGATGGCTCCAGTTGGTCCATTTCTCGGTAGTCGGACAGGGCGTTGTAGGTCTGGGCGTAGGACACGGTTTTGAGACTGTTGCAAAAAGGAATGAAGATAGAATCCGACATCAGATCGTACATGCGCTTCACCGCGGCATCGAGTGCTTCCGGCGGCGGCGGTCTCGGCTCGTACGGGTGGTCGATCAGATCGTCGCGCTCCTCGGCCGGCAAATTGATTTCTCGGGGCGCGCCCGGCTTGATGTAGACGTCGAGGATGCGCATCCAATCCTGCATCAGCTCAAAGCCTTCGTCCGTGTCCGTGGTCAAGGGCATCCCCGCCAGATTGGCCGCGGATTCGTCGTATTTGGCGCTGTATCGTTTGGCCTCGGTCGTGAATTCCATCGTCTCGAGGCAATGCTGTTGGGAAAGGAAGGCCGTGTAGGCCGCGAGGGTGTACGGGGGCGGTGCTTTGTTGTTGAGAACATCGTCCAACGTCGGCCGTCCTCCGTTGGCTGCGGGTATGCCGTCCTTGCGAGTGGCCACACTGATGGGCCTCGCTCGAGGCAGGTCTTCGGCTGACATGGCGAAATCCTCCGAGATGTCCTCCAAACCCAGAACGGACGGTTGCAGATGAGGAGAAGGTTCAGGCGTGTATGGCCAGACGACTGCTGCTGATGAAAATTGTGTTTTTCTCTTAACCATTGCGGTTGACGGGGGGTGGTGCTGGGGTTGAGTGTTGGGAATCGGGAACTCGTAAACAGATGGATGATGGTCCAATTCCCGTCGAGTCGTCAAATCTTTCCGATCCTCTGGATAAGTTCAAAGGAGGGATGAATGTCCAAGTCCAAATTCTCACGGGGATATTCTCACGGCCCCAATCGTCTGAGAGTTCGTTGCCGACCACGCTGAGGGCCCGGGAGGTCGAGAGAGACGACCAGACTGGCGTCAATCAGGCCGGATGGAGAGGATGGGAATTTGGAATGTTCCACTGACGCGCACATCCGAGACGGCTCTTGCGGCCACGCTTTCTCTTGTGCTACCAAAGGATGCCGTGCCACCTGATCGGTCCCGGTGATGACGACCGAGAGAGAGAGGCGTGAAGATTCGGTCAGGCTCAGCGCCGGTCGGTGTCGGCAGCGCACGAGCCACGCTGGATTCAAAAGGGTCAAAGGTGGTGAGAAGAGCACAGGAGCCCACAATGATGCGCTGGAGATGTCGGTACGCAGCGAGACGGACCGCAGGCAGGTATAAAGGCAGGCAGCAGGTCGAATAATACGCTCCGTTCACAGCAGAGAGACTGATGGGCGGGTCTCAAGAGAGAAATAACTCGTCGAGGGTATGGTCAAGTGGCGGAGCTTGGGCGTGACCACGGACATTGGCGACAGCGGGAAAAGAACAATGTGAGCGAAAGGAGGGAAATGAGTCGACCGAGACGAGGATTAGTGAGACGAAGGGGCGGACTGTGGTCACGGTGGATGGGTAGCGTTGTGGGTGACAGCAGAAGTGGAGAGGGTAGGGCGGGAAAGTTAGGTAAGAGTCACTGGCAGCACGGGTCAGGGCCAGAGGAGGAGGCGATGGCGGTAGCGGCGGCGGCGGTGGTGGATATGGGTCAAGCTGGTCGCATGTCGTATGTCGCAAGAAGGGGGGCCTTCGTAGGGCGCAGACACGGGGACCGGGGTGAGCAGGCGGCTGGCTTGCTGTTTGGGTTGCTAGTTGCCGAGCAAGAGCTGAAGCCTGAGCGCCGTGAGTTTGGGATTGGTAAGACAAGCAGCCTGACAACGACGAAGCCGGTAGCCGCTGCGGTGGTCCGAGTTGAAAGCGAATCCAAGAGTGTGAATGCAACCGCAAGAGGCTGCGGCGCTGGCCATCCGGACATTGGGCACGGGTACAGGCACAACGACGGCGCTGCAGGGCCTGATCCACTGAAGTCAATTGGATGGTGCCTTCGCGATCAGCGGGTCCATGATCACAAATGAGCTGGGCAGTGACCCAGTCAGCGGCGTCAGGCCCGAGTTGCCCGCACTTTGGCAAAGGCTTCCATGACTTCCATCACTTCCACAGGGGCTTCGACCGGCCTTCTGGAACATTACAGGATGGGCAAAAGGCAGCGCAATCTTCGAGCCCCATCATCACCGCAACAATGCGCCGTACCAGCACCAATTCGCGCCCGTCGCCGGATGGCCGAAGCTTGAGATGTTCCGATCCGATCCGCGGATATCTGAAAAGCTCGACTTGACCGAGGCTGCCTGTGGTCGCCGTTCTCACGGGGAGTCAAAGATTTTTGTCGCAGGTCCCGTGACACCATGTTGCCACGTGATTTATCCCTGGGCGGTGGCGGAGCCAAGTCTGTTTTGAGAACAGGCGCCAGCCAGCGGTGATGATGTCTTGGTTTCCACTCCTCGCTCTCCCCCTGGCTAAGCGAACAACGGCTCTGCTGATGATCAGTCCGACAGGTGGCAACGCCAACTCTCACCGCACACCACCCGCTCATCCGCAGGACCAAAATAGGTGGGCAAATGGTCTCTTGAATCTTGCTCGCTTGCCCCTTGAACATGCCACCTTGGCCCTTCCTCAGGGGACTCGGCTACCGCATCGTCTTTCCCGTTTCCATCTGGAGCGGAAGCGCGCTACCAAGATCGGTGAAGGAACAAGTCGGTTCTGCTTTCCGACGGCGCCATCACTATCATTTCGTACAACCGAGGGTGCGGTCATTTGGGATGCAAAATTTTGCCCATGTTGCAGGAGGCATTCAAAGCACCGATCATGCGTGCCAGCACGTTTTAGGCGTTTGCGTGCACCAGCCGGCCGGCCGGCGGCCGGTCAGTCTCCAGCAAAATTGAATCCATCCCTTCTGGCCATCACCGTCGTGGTCTCCGCAACTTCACAGTGCGTACTCGTCCGACATGTTTCACCATGTCCGTGGGCAGTCCGTGCTGGCCATCCGGTCCTTCTAGAATGTATCCCGAAATCTTCGCCGGCGCGACAGCTTCTGGAATGTTGCCTATATGGGCAATTCCCGCCCCCAGCCGCCTTCCCGAGAAAGATCCACGCTGGCCTCGGACAACCGGCCATGGCTCGGAAATGCTGTCCAAAAAGAAAAAAAAATTTCCCGGCCCTGAATTTCTTTGGCGAAGCAGACACGTAGTATTCATGATTCGTGGCCAATGAATGAATCGGGTATGTCATCATTGGTGACCGTTCCACCGCACGCGCCAGAACAAATTGCTCGGCACGTCAAGTCCGCGGTCCCGGAGTGAAACGTGATCGCTGTGGTGTCCACACTGCCGTTGACAGCACAGCACACAGCCGGCCAACAGGCCGTGACCAGAGCTGGCTCCAGTCAGCCAAAGGCAAGGATTCCCTGCCTCGACGACCTTCACCTTACTCGTTCTTGGCGTGATGGCTGAGCCGGACTCGTCGGCCCTGGTCGACTTCAACGTTGGTCTTTGACACCTCCCAGCCCGCCTGCTCTAGCAGCAAACGTGTCCTCTTCCACTCGGCATTGCTCGCCTCGAGGCTTTTGCGAAGTAGTTTGATCAGCGTGGTCTGTTGGGTTCTGCTGTGAGAAGGGTCTGCCTGGGTTTTCTGCCACTTTCGCTCCTGACCGTGATTCGATGTCAACATCTGCGGCCCGAGGCTCGGTGGGATCTCTGGCCAAAACATCTGAAGGAGCCGCATGGCGTGGTACACGCTTTTCAGCTGAGTGTCGCCGCCCATCGCATTTTCTTTGAGGACGACGACGATCCGCCTGGTCGGAGCATCATACCACAGCAGATATCGCTCCTCGTCAAAGACTGTGAGCAAAGCGTCCAGGTCCGAACCAAGGGTGATGCATCCTGCCGGACCATCGGAGATCTGCCCCCCCATGCAAATCGTCATGTCTTTGAACGAAGCTCCGACGCGACAAGAAGCCAGGACCTCGCCGTCTTTCCCGCGCAGGACCATGTCCGCCCGGCGGGCCAAGATCTCCTCTCGTTGACCCACTTCCTGGACGCCCATGGTGACACCTTTCATCAGACCCTCGAGCACGATCGCCGTTCTTCCCTTATTCAACACGGTCAGTCGGACACTCCTGACGGCCATCCAGTTGGCCCAGAGGTGCATTCCCAAGAGCGCCAACAGCCATACCCAGGTTTCCACGATCCCATGCACTCGGCTGACGACCAGACCGCCGACCCACATGCCGAGTAAACTCACCACTGTCTCTTGACTGCCATCTTTCGCGTTGAGTTCCCCAATATTGCCAGCCTTGGCGAAGTGAGCGCTCAAAATGGCCTTGCTGCTGCCGCCAGCGACCCCACAAACAGCACGACAGGCGCTGCTCACGCACAAGGCCGGCATTCGTGCCAATGGGGGGAGACCGGGGCTCAGACAGTCCAACACGAAAGCGGCGTCATTGACGATGTCGGCTAAGAATCGATAGTACTTGACCTCGGCCTCGATGCGTTGAGAAAAGGCGTGAGCGAAGAAGATGGTGGCCAACCGGCCAATGCTTTCCTGTGCAATCGATAACAGCGTGGCCGTCGTGGCAGAAGCATTCTCTGACCCGACACCCATGCCCACGAGGACGGCACGAGAGGTCAACAAGCCCGCAATCGTGGAGGCGAACGCCTGAAGGGAGTCATAGATCTGGTATGGCGTGTAGTCTGCCGTCACCGTCGAAGGGTACCCCGCTGGTAGGAAGGGAGTGAGCAGTTGAACGAGAACGGAATTGACTGCCGTAGTCTGCGTGTGGACCGGCCGGGTCGCAGGGAGCACATCAATCCGTGTCGTGAAAGAATGAGACTCGGCCGTCGTCGCGGGTGACGTCGTGGAGTCGACAAGGTATATCGCTGTGGGCAGCCGGCCCGTGGAGTCGGTTTCGTGAATCTTGAGAGGGGCTACCATTTTGGAGAAAGCTTGACATGTCAACGTCGAACACGACAGAATTGACAGCCCACACTTTCCCGCGTGTGCCGCAAGAATCAATATTCAATAGAGACAGCCAGCCAACGACTGCGAGAACCGATGGGTGAATCTTGCGCCAGACGGCGATGTGTCGTCTTGCCGAGGGCAGGATCAATCATGCGGCAGACGGTCCATATTGTGTGCGATTCCAGGACTCGTCTTCTCCATGCAGTCTTGGACGTGGCGGTCTGGACGTTAGGGGTATATGTCTAGTGATCGGCAGACGGCAGGGTTGTTCAATGCCAAGCGTTTTTTGAAGCTTGGTACATCTTCATTGTCTGTCTACTTTATGCCGTCAGATGTCATGGAAATTCTGAAGATTCCTATCTTCAGAAGCAAGACTATGCGACAAGAGAGGGCGAACCTAGTGTTACCACAGACGTTTGCCATCACTGCTGTACTCGAGATGGGGCACGGGCTGACTGTCCAAAGCCAGCTTAGGCTGTTTCTTGCTGTAATCCAGCATGTTGCCTGGCGCAGGCACTTATGACTCGCTCTGGGATATCTGTCACTACACCTGCTCTAACATATCTGTACACTACACTCACTCTCACCCTCATGTCCACGCGGTATGTATCCTCGACGGGCGCGGACACGTTTTCCTCGTTGATTAAACCCTGCTCGCTCTACATTCATTCCTTTATCGAATGGCATCAATTCTGGATGTCTGTATGCAGTATAAGCAGCACACTTCCTCCCCTCTTCTGCGTTGACATCTACCCCACTGAAGATAGTCCCAGACAGATATCCGTTACCCGACATTGCGCCGCTTCCTACCGCCGTTCACATGCCTTGAGCTGTCCAACAGGACCGTTGCCGACGCTTGAGGTGAGATATTTAACCCACTTCGACTGAGTCAGACATCGGACGCTGTTACCATCTCCCGATCTTTGTGATTCCGCTTCTGATCAAAGACTCGAGAGCAAGCTTTTGGCACTGAACAACTCAGCCATTCCACAAGCAGAGTTTGAGGACTGATCCCCTACGGCCGTTGATTGGGCTGCTGTGTCCTGTAAGCTGTCGCGAGACAGTCTGACCAGCGAGGTTTTCAATCATTGTGTGTAGGGAAGAGAAAAGTCCAAAATCCAAATCCAGATAGGAACTGGAACTTGGTAACACGTCGTCTGCTTGGCTATTCCTTGATATGAGATCGGCGGTACAAGCGGGTTTTCGGATCAGGGTCTTTGGTCTCGTTCATTGGCGCCTCATATATCTCTGGAGCAAAGGAAACGAGGGCGCTAACGGGTAAGAGGTGTACTTCGGGAGAGAATTACCCCGCAGCACTGAACAAGGCGTCGGCAATTGGGACAGGTGGCGCTGAAGCTGACTGCTCACTCTGACGATGTTACGTCGAGGAAAAGTTATTCGCCACCAGGACGAAGCTTTACACATTTGCCTTGACACGCCGAACATTTCTCCTTTGCGTCTCCTCCTAGTTTGGCCGTGGCGTTCTCACTCCCCGATGTGGCGATGCAAGATCTTTCGGACTCGGAACTCGATGGCATATACTCGTTTGCGATTCGGCTCGGCAGAGATGCCGGCAAGATCCTGCTAGGCCATCTCGAGCAGCGACGTTCGGGGGGTATTGACGAGGCGGAAGAACCCGTGCAGAAACTTAATGCGGTTGACATCGTCACAAAGACAGATCAGGGTGCGTGGATGATGTTGCCAAAGACTGGCTTGATGACGTCCAATATCCCTCTCCTTTTTTAACATTACCTATCTTTAGATGTGGAAGAATTCATTAGGTCCACCATCCGAAAACGGTACCCGACCCACGCTTTCGTCGGCGAAGAGTCGTACTCCAAGGGATCGTCCAGAGTGTACCTGGTGCAAGACGGACCGACATGGATTGTCGACCCGATCGACGGCACCGTCAACTTCACACATGCATTCCCCATGTTCTGCGTCAGCATCGCGTTGGTGGTCCAGCAGCGACCGATCATCGGTGTCATCTATGCACCCTTGCTCAACCAGCTGTTCTCGGCGTGCAAGGGCAGAGGCGCGTGGCTGAATGAGACCACAAGCTTGCCGCTGTTGGGCAAGGCCATCGGACCGATGCCGGCGAGTGCACCATCGAAATGTGTCTTTTCGTGCGAGTGGGGGAAAGACCGCAGAGATGTGCCCGACGGTAATTTGCATCGGAAAGTCGATAGTTTCGTGAACATGGCGGCTGAGATTGGTGGCAGAGACGGCAAAGGGGGGATGGTACACGGCATGCGAAGTCTCGGGAGTGCCACCATGGATTTGGCCTATACGGCCATGGGCAGCTTCGATATCTGGTGGGAGGGAGGCTGTTGGGAGTGGGACGTCGCCGCTGGGATCTGCCTACTGGAGGAGGCCGGTGGTCTGGTGACGACGGCGAATCCGCCAGACGACTATGCGAACGCAAAGATTGAGGACGCGAAACTGGGCGGAAGGCTTTACCTCGCCATCAGGCCCGCGACTGATGGGCCGAATGAAACTGCGAGGGCGAGTCAGGAGAGGACAGTCCGAGAGGTCTGGAGGAGAGTGAGCCGTTTGGATTACTCGAGACCTGGAGTGTGAGCGTCATACAGAATATTGGGGGGCAATCATCACTATCCCGAGGCTGTCTGCGCCAGTGACGGGCCGAGTGTATTGGATCTAGACCTGGAGAGCCGTGCGATTCAGTGTCAGGTTTCAGGATAGTACCACGGCCACAGTGGCCAGTATCATACCGTTCGATGATGACAAAGACCGACAGCTGACAGCATATTTATTTGGAGAAGTAATTTACAAATATGAACATTGGCAACCATTCAAGTATTAGTGTAGCCAGTCGTAGCGCCACAATCGGCCTTGGTCAGTCTGCTCGAGTTCCTCACCTTCCTATGACATGCATTCCATAACTGTTTCCCATCATACACTCTCGACGTGCTTCCCAGCAACAGTGTACCCGGCTTCCTCGGCCTTTGCGCCCTCATCCACGTTCTCGCGACGGAACGCTTGGTCTTCGGCGCGGACCTGCGCCATGACGATCTTGTGAGCTTTTCGGGCGGGATAGTCGTTGCTGAACAGTCTGTCCATGGCCTCCAGGGGTATGCCCTTGGTTTCCGGGACAAGGAAGAAGACAAAGACGGCGGAGAGGAGCATCAGACTGGCAAAGAAATAGTACACGCCATAGGACATTGTCGCGAACATCTGGGGAGTGAATCGGGCAATGATGAAGTTCTGAAGACGCGGTCAGGACCAAATCCAGAGGGGGATAACCATTGTGGCGAACGACTTACCCAGAACCAATTGTTGGCGGCGGCAAATGCTTGAGCCAGCGCACGCACATTCGGATCGAACATCTCCGAGTTCAATACCCACGGGGTCCCATTCCATGTCGGTGTGTAACAGGCGGTCCAGAGGTAGAAGAAAGCCATGGCACTGATACCGCCCGAGGAAAGAGTCTTTGTCGGGTGAGCAGCCGGATCTGCGACGTTGATGTACCCCCCAATATACCACATGCAGAGCGAACCGCCCACGGCCCCGTACATGAGCAAAGATCGGCGACCCAGCTTGTCAATGAGGATGAAGAGCCAGAAGACAGTGACGATGGTCTTGATGACTCCGAAGATGCCCGTGGTCAAAAGAGAAGTGGTGGTGCCGGTAATGCCAATGGACGCAAACACGGTCGGAGAGTAGTAGTTGATGGCGTTGATGCCCGTGGCATTCTGCCATAGAAAAAGAGAGCCGCCGAGCAAGAAGCGATAGGTGACTTTGCGGTCGCCGATGACGGCCTTGAATGGCTGCCAGAAACCGAAGCCGACCGTGGAGCGTTGGTGCTCCATGGCGTTGTCAATCGCGAAGACTTCTTCCTGGAGATAGACGTGGTCGGACGGTAGCTGTCGTAGCCAACACAGATTTTTCATAGCCTCTTGCCGTCGATGGCGGGAGAACAGCCATCGAGGAGACTCTCGGATGAGCAGCGCACCGCCGAGGAGGAGGCCAGCGGGGATCAGCTGAACAGCAAACGGAATGAACCATTGCTTGTGGGAGGGAGCGATGGTCTTGGAGACGCCGTAATTGATCCAGAATCCCACGAGGCCACCAATCTGCCATGAGAACTCATAAAGGCCGACCAGTCGTCCTCGAATGGCCGGAGGGGCGATCTCTGAGCAGTAAATGGGGGACAAGTTAGAAAGACCACCAATTCCAAGCCCTGCGAGAACACGCCCTCCATATAAGAGGCCTAGTCCTCGCGAGCCATTGGCTCCCAACATCAGCCCTGCTCCGAGGATGAAGATGGTGGCAAACAAGAGAATGCCTTTCTTGCGGCCATAAAACTGTGTGCCGGGAGTCAGCGCATATCCTTCACGACCCTGCCGGAAGTCCAAAAGAGCCATGAATCCGATCTTATGGGACACGAATTATATGGCATACTCACATGACCGAATGGATAGGCAAAAAAGGCACCGAAGAAGGCGCCGGCCTGGTAGCAACTGACAATATTGGCCGAAAGGAGGTTGATCTGGGACTTGGACAATCTCTCGAAGTGGAACTCGTCCTTGAAAGAGGCCAGAGCGATAGTACCGCCCACAAAGGCCGAATCATACCCGATCGTCATGGCAGCAGATCCAGCTACCATGGCACTATCATGCGGTCTTAATTATGCCTTGATCTTTTGTGGTGATGTCAACCAACATACCTGAAGTAGACCCGCCAGTTGTACACGCTTTTTGGCGTCGGCCTGTCTTCCGCCAAGGTGAGGATGCCCATGATCGCGGAGGGGGAAAGGAAGCACAGGGGTTGGTTGGATGTTGAGGGTGATTCCCTGCTTCGATGGCGCACAGGATCAGAGGTTGCGAGTATGGCTTGGAAAGTGTATGCCTTTGGGGGCACACAAGGAGGCGACGAGAAAATTTTTTATTTTGGCTCAAGAGACAACTCAAGGGCTCCACAAGATGAAGACGCACGGCGGGAATACAGGAATCCGGAGTAGGTGAGCGGGACCAATATATCTCCATCTGGGGCGGTGATATCTCCAGAACCAAGCATGTCCGGGGGGCGGGGAGGGCCCGACAACACGAGCAAGAGACGGCTGTTGAACGCCTGTCTCCGCATCGTACACTGACCGACGTCGAATTCGAGGAATCTGACTGGTCCGGCGGGTCAGCCTATGGTGGAGGAAGACTGCCCTGCCCAGTTTTGGTCTGGGTGCGGGAAAGAGCTTTGCCGCTGGCTTCGGCAAAGCCAAGTGTCGTATTGACCCGCGGGACGGTGGCGACGAAGCTGAGCTCGAGCTTGGAACCGAATTCTTGCATCGGAAGAGAGCGCTGTACCACGTGTGTAAGATGAGAAGGTATTGGAGCACGTTTCCGTGGCAAGAATACCTATCGGCTATCGACCCAGCAGTGAGATTGGCAGTGCTCTTCAAGCCTTGAGTATTGCCAGAAGAACAATCACGTCCTCAAGTTCCATGCAGATTTCTTGGAAGAATTGATTCAGCAGGCGGAGACACATATCTTCTGACACTGGTCGGTGTCGCTCAACCACCGCGTCAACCACGGTCCAACTTTGGCTCGTTACTCTGCCGATTGGTGACGATAGCGACATCAAGCTCACAATTCAGTTGCGTGGTCGTTCATACTTGGACCTTTATCTACTTACTCCGCTCTAAGCGTGTCAGTCTGGACATGGCTCTGGTTCCATTCTCCACCCCTGATACTTCCTCTTTAGAGCGTGCCGCGTACCTGGTCGGCCATCCTATTTCGCACTCAAAGTCTCCCGCACTGCATCACGCAATATACTCTGGTCGGGGAAAAAATTTCGGCCAGATCCTTTGCGAGACATCTGACTTGGGGGCCTTTCTGACCTACCTCAAGAATGACCCCAAGGCTATGGGATCCGGCGTTACGATGCCGCACAAGGTGGCTGTCATTCCCTATCTCGACGAGCTTACGCCCGAGGGGCAGGCCATCGGAGCGATCAACACCATCTTTTTTCGCACCGCCAAAGACGGCAGACGAATATATTGTGGGACCAATACTGATTGCCTCGGCATTCGCGACGCGTTCCTCACCCACACGGCCGGCTCGCCGTACCGGGGGAAGCCCGGGCTTGTGGTAGGGGGAGGTGGAACGTGCAGAGCAGCAGTTTATACCCTGCAGAACTTCCTCGGCTGCTCTCCAATCTACATCATCAATCGCGACGCCGCCGAAGTCGAGACCGTTTTACAAGAGTGCCGGGCAAGGGGAGCTGCTGATAATCTGATCCACGTCTCCACCGTGGCCCAAGGGGAGGGCCTGAAACCGCCCGGAGCCATTGTCAGCGCTATCCCAGACTTCACCCCGGTCACTGAGGGCGAGAAAACGGTGAGGAAGATCCTGATCACGTTTCTCGGGTCACAAGAGAAGGGTGCGCTACTGGAGATGTGTTACCATCCCTCACCTGATACTCAAATCTCACAACTCGCAGCATCATTGGGCTGGCAGGTGATTGGCGGTGTGGAGGCCCTGATCGGACAGGGATTGGCACAAGCGACTTTGTGGACGGGCATCGAGATTGATGAGAGACTCAGAGACATTACGAGGGCAGCAGTGACAAATCCTTTAGACTAGCATTGTGAGGTGATGTAATCAGATGGCTGTAAATGAAGTGAGTCAACCTTCAAATCGTGGCATGCTGTCAACACATTATTCCTCGAATCGACGCCTCGTTCAAGAGCACTGTTTGAGAGGCTAGGAGCTGGCATAGTTTGTTCATCATTTTTATCCCTGACCAATATCACCCTCGACTTGAGATATTTGTACTGAAATAGACATAAAGTCCTCGGCGAGGACGGCTGTAATAGAGGCTGGCACTGTTGGCACTTGGTTTGCTTGGGCAATCATTGCACATTGATGTACTTCACCACTCTCTCCTGCTAGATTTAACAAATCCATCATTCCTTCAATCTCGACGTGCACGACCATTTCCACTGCGAGATCGGAGCCCAATCCGATAGAGTATGTGCTACCGGAAGCTGAACCCCTGAATGAGGCGAAATACGTCGCCTTGACGCTCTGTCTATGGTTGCTACGGCCTCAGAACCGTTGAACAGCGGGTCGGTACTAAATGGATTGGATGGGCTCCAGGGACGGTATTTGTTACGTGAAAAACTCCTCCCCGTCGACAAGGTACGACACATTTTCCTGCAAGTTTCTGTGTACGGCCTCGGCCATGCAGCTTTTTGGCGCCTTTCTACCGGTCATAATCTCGAATTGAGCAATGGCTTGCTCAATCAGAGTCTCGATGCCATCGACGACAACCCATGGAAGTCCGGTTGATGCTCGGTATTGCTTGATTTGCTGGATCAGCGGCGTTTCCTTGGTCATGTAGGCCATCTCAACGACCACACCTCCACTGGGTGATTGAAGCCATTGTACCGGCATCTCAAAATCTGCCCCCGGGTTGCCATCAAGGAGCTCGTGTGTGACGCAGGAAACGACCATGGTCGGCATCATCAGGTCAGGCGGCCAAGGGTCTTGCAGGGAACGAAGCACCCGGACCTGATCTGAAGGTGAGAGGTTTGGGATGTGGGCGCGACTCTTGACCCATTCATTGAAGTGCGTGGCAAGTGCTTCAGTGTTGGCAACGGTCCGATTGTACACGACCACATTCTGGCAACCCAGTTGCAACATCGCATAGACCGCGGCTCGCGCCATGCCACCGGCTCCGATGACGAGACCGGCAGTCTTTGGTTGAATCACATTGCGAGGAGAGAGACTTCTCTCCAGGCAGACACTGATCCCGATGAAATCGGTGTTGTCCCCAAACCATTCCCTGACACGCCCGGCCCGGTTTCTCCCATTAGCTTGACTCTGCAGCGAGCCCAACAAACCTTTGGGGTCATCTCGCAAGGGAATCAATGTGTTGACGGCGCCAATGGCCTTCGCGTGCGGGCTCAGCGCCGCCACTTTGGTGACAACTTTGACCTTCCATGGCTGCACAATCGAGCAGCCACCAAACGCCGGATCTCGTGCCAAATGCTCAATGTCCGTCCAGGAATTGATACTCTTGGTCGTGTAGCTGTGATGGAGGCCCAGGAAGGCATAGGCAGCGTTGTGCATTACTGGCGACAGCGATCCAGACACGTTGCCTCCCACAATGTAGAATTGAAGGGGATCGAGAACGAAACTGTGAAAGAGGGCATCGATTGCTGCTTTGGAGGACAGCTGCGGCTGCATCGGGTCTGCATTGTTCTGTCGTGATTGCGGTACCATGGGATGTGTGACAGTGGTCAATATCGGATTCATGATCTGAGAAGTGCGACCGAGAAATCCCAGGTTGTAGGCAATCAACGGTAATTGCGGACACGTTTTCGATTTGATTTCCTGGACGAACCAACCCAAAGTCTCATTTTCTTCGCGAGACAGAGGCGTATGAAGAAGCCGGACCATGTCGCAGCCCAGTGCAACGGCTCGTTCATACATCCGGACCCACTTCGCATCCGTCCACCCCGAGCTGCTGGGTGAACGGTCAGCATAAGTCCCGATGATTCTTGTATGGCCTTTCAAAGCAATGAGGCTCGCTATTTCGTGGTCTTCTAGGTCGAGATCGACGGAGAGGTATTCAACGCCAAGGCGTACTCCGTGTGCAAGGATCGTCAAGTAGCAGCTGTTGTGAGACACGGCCGAAAAGGCACGATTTGCTGACAACATGATGGGTACCTTTAACGCCCGTCGCGCGCTGGCAACCATCTTGCTCAATGTCTTTGCGGCTGCAGGATACCAGTCATCGACACACACCTCCACGACGTCTCCCCCTGACTCCAACGTCGCAAAGTCCAAGAGGCCGTTCTGAAAGGCCGACATGGTCACCAAGAGGGCGTGTGTGTACACTCGCAATTCGACGGGGACGGCCAAGCTGAAAGGCGAATTCACACCCGGCCGATCAGTCACGACTCCGGTGATGAATCGAACAAACTGCGAAAGGTCCGCTTGTGCGTCCTTCAGCTTGAAGGAGTAGGTAGGGGACGCACGGTCGGAGGTCTCGTGCTCCAAAGTCGGCCTCGTCGAAGTGTCTTCGAGATTGTAAAATTCAAAATTGGAACATTTCCGGTGGCTGGCGTCGCCATTCTCCATCAACTTGGCGGAACGATCCCCGAGATTGAGGAGAGCCTTGATCTGACCCATATCTCGGACGACGTACACCACCGGATTGGTCAAGCAGTACTCCCTCAAGTAGTCCTGGAGGCCACTGGTGAGACTGCCCAGGCCACAGTCAATCACGCACTTGAATTTGTGCTCGCTCAGCATCTTCTTCGAAGCCTCCACATCCTGCTTGTGAAACTCTTCACTCCCATGCACCTTCAGGTAATCCTGCCTGGACAGGCCGGTAATCGTTTGAAAATAATAGTCCTCGGTGATGAATCTCCTGCCCAAGGCCGTAGCAGCAATGAAGCCCAAGGACCTTTTTCCCGAGCCTCGAAGGCCGACCAAGACCAGCGAAGCGTCCGGGTGGAATGCACGGCTTCGGCCCACGGAAGGAGCTGGAGGAGGGACATGATTGTCCGGGGGTCCGTTTGCTCGGCCGTTCGCTCTAGGAGCGTCGCCGCCGAGTCCATGGCCATCCTGCGGCCTGAGTGAGACAGGCTCGGGAGAGGGCAGTAATCCTCTTGCAATCCTTTCGTCAAAGGTACCCTCCTCGTGGCCTGGTGATCTCGAGTTTGGTGTCCCTAACACCATGACCGACTAGTAATAACCAAATATAGGCCCTTGTAAGACCTCTGAAAGGAAGAACTGTTCATACTCTCTCGCTTCGATGGAGGTCGTTCTATGATGCCGGTGGTTCCGCTAATCAAGACACGGTCTTGATCTAGAACGATTATTATTCCCCGGAAAAGGTATTGCAGGCTGCAGCTGAAATAGGGCTGAGGATATGATCCATAAAGGATGCATGAGAATAAATCCTTGAGCAGCGAAGCGGGAAATCATGTCGACCTGTCTGTAAAGCGGAGAACATGACTGGCTGCCAAGCAGCTGCACTCCGCACCGTCGGTGGAATCTTGGGGGAGTCGGGGTTAAATTGGCACTGGCCTGGATGTGCCTTTTCCGATCCTCCTCGCATGACCTTTTGATAGCATGAACGAGAGGCGGAGTTCCACAGTCTCAACCAGACCTGAAAAGGAGCACTCCCGGATAGAGAAAGATGGGGCTCATGCTGTACATAGGACATAATGGCCTCCAATGGTTTAGGTGCAGATGTTAGAGCAAACGATGACACCGGCGGCAACGATGAAGACGGCCCAGGCAGAGCGCGCAGTCGCGTCTCTCAAGCCTGCACAAGGTGCAGAAGCAGGGTCTGGGATGCCATTCCTCTGGTGGTCAGTCAACTAATCATCATCTAGAAAGATAAATGCGATGGTGGCCGGCCGAGCTGTGCGACGTGTTCTAGTGCCAACCAACCTTGCTCTTATGAGCCAGCAACAAAGAAACGAGGCCTTCCTGAGGGCTATGTGCGTGGAATGGAAAAGCTATGGGCCGTGCTCATCCGCAAAGTCCGCGGCTTGGAGGATATGGTAAGTCGTGTTGTGTCAGAGAACCAAGAAGAACTACTTCGAGCCTGGAACCACCACGGTGATGGGGAGGACCTCCACACTGTTTGGAAGGAGTCGAAGATCCTTCAAGAGTTGGAGGGTCTATTGGCACGACTTGATCAGACCTCCTCCACTGGAGTGAAGAGAAAGCGCGAACGGGAAGACGAGGAGCAATCGAGAGATTCTCCTTCAGCACCAGATCGATTCCGGGTCAATTTCCGGGTGCTTGAGCTGTCCGATGCCCCCAGCATGGGATTCAGCTACTCACCGAGTGCTGATTTGCAAGAGGCAAGACTTCTCCCTGGCTCGGTAACAAAGCTCGTCGAGTACTACTTCACCTATACCCACTGCTGGTTTCCCATCCTGGACAAGCCGTACACTCTGAGAAAGTGTTATGAGCGTACCAGATCTCCGAGAGGTATCCAACTGGATTCTTCCGACCTTGCTTTCCTTTGGGCCATTTGCGCATACACTACGCAGCAAATACGAGGGACTCCAGCGGGTCAAGCCCAAGGTACGACTCTGCACGCAGAAGCCAGCATGAATGACATGCGATCCACGGCTCTGGCCTTGATTCCGCTCGATGGACCTTTATTGTCGTTGGGCCATGTCCAAGCCTTGTTAATCCTGGTCCTCCTCGACCTGGGGCTCGGTCACTGGAGTAGTGCATGGATCCTGACGGGATTGGCCGTTCGGATCGCATTGAATTTGGACTCGAGCACTTATCTTCCCGACAAGCGGGGGAAGAATGTTCTGCAAGGCTGCTTCATCTTGGACACCCTGATCGCCATGCGCCTCAAACGACGACCTTATCTACGGCACGATGACCCAGAAAACAGCGCTCTGGCAAACGAAGATGGCCATGAGGAGTGGGAGCCTTGGGGCGAGACGAGCATGGGGCTTTCTGATCAGCGAGAGCCAGCCTTTGTCGTCAGTTGCTTCAACCGCCTAACCGAGCTTTGCCTCATCATAAACACTGCAATATGCGGTGGTGTCGAGGACGGCCAGAACCGATTGGCCATGGAATGCTGGGAGCATTTGCACGACCTGGGAGACAGATATCCCTTTCCCCTGCTCTCTGTTCACCGCCGCGCTCCTCACCAGATCATATTACAGATATTCCATTTCGCAACGTTATCGGCCTTTCCACGGCGAGTCGAAGCCGTCCACGCCGCTTCACGAAATGCATTTGAGCCATCTTGGAGATTTCTTGAAGCGATGGAGCGTTTCCAGGATGTTTTCCCTTCAGGGGTTCATGCCTTTCCTTCAATCCTGGCCGGGCTCTGCCACGATTTCTGCCGGAGAACTCTGGCATCGACCTCCGGCTCATCAACGTTATCCAACGCGGCGCCGAATATTCTCTTCATCAGGCGGCTCACGCTGGTCATGTCACGAGTGTCGACCCTCTGGCCTGCCTTCAAAGAGATTGAAACTCGATTTCCCCAACAGCCACAAGGTTCACCGGTCGACAATGCACGTGCCATGGACGTGTTGGATGGGACTGACACGACACACAAACGACAGAGGTTGTCGGAGCAGAATGTAACCGCGAATGCCCAAGCGGGAATGGAATTCTGGGCTGTGGCGCAGGCGAATTCCGAAGCCCAAGAGATGACTCTCAATCCGGGCACCGCATTGGTGTCACACTCTCTCCATTCTTTTCAAGCCCAACCGTGGAGAGGCGCAGCAGACCTGCCGGATCGGAATCCAGCAGAGTACTCCAGTATCGATGTGGACATGTCCGCCAGTGGCAATATTGGCGTCCCCCTCGTACACGCGGGTATTGGCACGCACAAAGACGCCACGGCGACTGGTCCCAGTCTCATGACCATGTCAGGCTTCGCAACTTCGCCATCGATTGGGGGCGACGAGATTGACAAGCTCTTTTATGAAATGGCACATCTCGACACGACAGAGTGGACAACGGGAAGATCGCAGGGATTGCAGGACTTTGGCTTCACCGACGATTCGACCTTTGAAGCATTTTGCAACGACCCGGACCGACTGAGGTTTCCAGATGCCTATGGACACCCCGGCAATTGGCAATGATACATGACCTGGCTTCAGTTGTCGCCTGCATTTGCTTCTAGTCGTCTCCTGGCTACGGTTTATGACCCATCAAGTTCGCCTGTGTGAGAGACCGGCTTCGTATTATAATGTGTGTGGTGTTGGTGAACGAACATTGTCGGTTCTAACCACAGATCCATTTTTCAAATCCCAAAAGCCAACACCACTCCAGAGTCAGACAGTAGCCCAATGAGGCACGGCAAGGACGGCATGAGATTTGGGGTTATGGATCCGTGGATGCGTGTTTCGTCATTTGGGTGTATGGGTAGGTAGAGACGAGCCTGATCTGGAGTTCCAGCTGCGGGTCTATCGAGAGGCATATGAGCCTATGCTTTCTAGTTCTAACCATCCCATATGCAAACGCTTTCCTTTCATCACGCTAAGCCGTTGGCTCCAGCTTGTTCCCAAACTCCATGCTATTTCTCGACACCGACAGACGCCAAGGGCCGCTCTTCCACCGTGACGACGTTCGGCTGGCTCTTCAGAGTCGTGCGACTGAGAGATGTCGCAGAACACGATTATGGTGAGGACGTCTAAATTGGAATGTGTCAGCTAAAGAGAGATCTCATCTCGATTTTCATCAGGACAAAGGCTCACCGAAGATTTGCTGCGTTAGTCACCTCGCCGCTGGGTGGTGTCTTTTGCGGTTCCCATCCCATGTACTCCACCAGCCTTCTCCAGCTTGTCTGAGCACGGCGTGCATGATCTTCCGGAACAGATTCATCGGCGGCGTTGGCGGTTCGAGAGAAAAGCTCGAATGAGATGTGTCCTACGTATCCAGTGTCGCAAATGGCCTTCAGGATCTCCAATGCTGGCAGGTATCCTTTCTCTTCGAAGGGGAAGAGCCGTGCGTTCCGGGACCATGACATCCTAGCCGGCTGATCGACAACGTACCAGTCATGACCTGGTCGGATCGGGGCATCGAGTCGTTCACCATCACAAACCTCGACATAGAAGACCTTGCTCAGATCCAGTTTTCTCCGCAGCTTGTCAATGCTTTGCTGCGTTGCTTCGTGTGCGTCTTCTGTGAGACCCGATTCGGCAGCGGGGTCGGCATAGACACGGCCAGCCAAGTTGAAGGTGTCTAAACAGGTTCCGAAATTGGGTCTGTCGACCGCTTCGACAATGTCCCATGCAACATCCCACCGATCGACGTGGGTCCCCCAGCAGAGCGCTTCATACGCGAACCGGATGCTGGGGGAACACCGAAGACCGATATCTGCAACTTCCCGCAGGTCGGCAATGATTCTCCCTCGGTCTCCCGTGCATTTGGACTTGGGTAAGAACGTCGAGGGAATCTGGATGAGGTCCGTATGCAGTCTCTTCGCCAGCATGATCCAGAAGTGAAGTTCACGAAGCCGTACCCGATGTTCCGAGAGATCCAAGAGGCCGTCGTAGTGCATGAATGGCTGAAGACACAGGATCTCAAGGCCATGTCGTGTGCAGAGGTCGTGGACATAATCTGCGGCGGCCAGCTGCTGTTCCTGGGCCGTCGTCGAGCCGGAGAAGGACGTCCCCGCAGGAGCAGGAGGATGGGATGAAGGGAGAGCCCCGGCCACGCCCTCGAGATCTTCATAGAAGAGCTCAATGGCTTCAAAACCGTACTTTGCGCATGCCTTGAGCCGGTCCTCGAGGCTGTGATGCCCAGTTCGGCCCAGGGACTGAGAAGCGATAGTCGGCACGAACCTGGCGGCCATGTTGTCTCGAAGCTGTCCAGTGGATGGAAAAGAGATGAAAGAGCAGCACGTCTTCGGCAGACAATATTGGGGCTTTCTTCTCTCCGAGATCTCAGCGGTCCAAAGCTTGATCTCTGTGGGTAAAGAGAAGAATGCCCCAACTTGTGGGATTTCGCGATAAACACAGACCAGACATGATAACACAGCACTGCCTAAAGATTTCGCCAAGGACGACCTGTCCCTTGACAGATGTGCATTCTGGACATATCTGAGCGGGACAGACACCTTCCCTACCTGAGCCAGATATTAGATTGTTCCGCCTGAGATTGACGCCTCTCCCTCCAATGGCCGATTGTCAGTGCCCCAGCGGCGGAGTAGGGATCTGACCAGCTTGCATCGGCAAACAGTGCAAAGATGCCGAGCGGAAAAGGACTTTACCGACATCATCCGTCTCCGCCAGCGCTGCCAGTGATCATTCAACATCGTCTTGTTGACCTAGAAGCCGGATGCAGCACCATTTTATGGGACCCCGCAAAAGAGAGGGAGGTCCTGGAAGTTGGACTGGTGCAGACCCAGGAAACACTGGCAAAGAGATCCCATGACTTGCACTGTGCCCTGTAGGAGGCGACAACCATGACAGCGTCTAACAGCAGAAAAATCCTTCTCATCAACGGTCCAAACCTCAACCTGCTTGGGACCAGAGAGCCCGGCATCTACGGCGCGACGACACTGGCCCAAATCGAATCATCTCTCCAAGGCCGAGGAAGCAATCTCGGCATCTCCGTATCGAGTTTCCAATCCAACCACGAGGGCGCTATCATCGACCGCATTCACGCAGCTCGGGAGGAGGTCGTTGACGGGATCATCATCAACCCGGGGGCTTTCACGCACACCTCCGTCGCCATTCGAGACGCGTTGTTGGGTGTCAGCATCCCGTTCGTCGAGGTCCACATCTCCAACATCCACACCAGGGAACCATTCAGACACCATTCGTACCTGTCAGATAAAGCGCAGGCCGTGTTAGCAGGCCTTGGTGCGTACGGGTATGTGGCGGCGTTAGAGTGGTGGGCGTGGAAGTTTGACAATGGGCCGATGAAGGGGATATAGTCTCGTGGTACTGCGCTGTGATCGTCCATGCGTTCTCAGAGAGTCTCGATAGGCAAATCCGGCTGAGACCCTGCCGCACCAGGACGTTTCCAGATCTACTCATCCCCCACCGCTCACTCCCTTTTCTTCCTCGTCCTTGTCTGTTTTGGTGTTTTCCTTCCTCTTTCGGAGCCCCCAGCCCCCGGTCCAGCCGATCCAGGCGGTCTCCCAGGGCCCCCTTGCTGCACAAATGACAAAAGTCAGGGCGACCAGGGCGACGCTCAAGCTTCCACTTGCCACCCAGCCGCCCCTCTCGTACAGCTTGTTACCGGCACTGGTCCCCGTCAACTGGCCTAAAAAGCTCATGAGCATGAAAGCGGTATTAACACGATTTCTGCCGGTCGGCTCAATGGCGTAAATCGCACTTCGGTTGGCGATCTGCGTAATCTGCAAGCCGGCATCCAGAGTGAAAGCTTGGATGATCGGCCCTGCAACCGTGATGCGGCCGGTATACGTTCCAATGATGATGCCGGTCAGGTTGATGAATTCCCCGACCATGACGGAGAACAAGGGGTGGGTCTTGTCAATCAAGAGCTTGGCGTAGAACGGCCCCAGAATCATCCCGGCGATGCCGATCAAGGCAAACAGGCCGATGACGACCGAGTCGTAATGATATCGGTCCGCGAGGAGGAACGTCAAGGTCGTCCAATAACTGGTGAAGGCGGCACTGGTGCAGAAGCTGACGAGACCTGCCTGAACCAAGACGGCGTACTTTTTACAGAGGACGAGGATGCTCCACAACATCTTGAAGTAGTTCAATCCATTCGGGTTGCTGGAGGGGTAGTCTGGCATGAACAGCCAGAGAAGAGACCAGATAAAGTAATTCAGACCCAGAGAGATCCAGTAGATGCTGCGCCATCCGGTATAGTTTGTGACGACCCCAGAGAGAATGCGTGCTAAGACGATACCGAGGAGATTGCCCGACACCACGATCGAGAGCGCAAACGCGCGCTTTGCCGGCGGAGCCAATTCTCCCACTAACGGCAGCCTGCACGATGGTCAGTCAATAAAACAAGACCGGGGCTTCATGATGGAATCTGTGCGCCCAAATCATGTTGGCTCTCGATTTCGACGAGCCATCTGAATGGAGAACATGGCCGAAGACGTACATGATTTGCGGAGTAACGGTGGTGACGGCAGTAACAAAAGAGATGGCACAAAATGCCGTGAAGCTTTTTGTGAGGCATAGACCAAGCCTGCCACAACGATTAGCGATGAAGATGAGGATCAACCTCAGGAGTAGTACCACATGGTTGCCGTGAAAAACACGAGCGTCAGCGTGAATGGCCGTCGGGGAAATAGATCACCCAGAGGGCACAAGAACAGCAAACCGGTCGCATACCCAGCCTGCATGAGCGTGGGAATGCGAGAAACTGTGACATATGGCACATGGAAATCATGGGCCAAGACGTTCAGAATCGGATGGTTGTAGTACAGATTCGCGACCGTGAATGCACCAGCAAATGCAAAGAGGACGTTGTGCCATGTGGAAAACTGAGGCGGACTTTGATCATCCCACCGACACCATGGCGGCATCCAACTGACAAAGTCGAGGATCGACCGGCCACGAGAGACCTTGGCCTGGACATCCTTCTGGCGGTCGTCCTGTGTCTCTGCCGGCTGTTCCGGCGATTCGTCTTCTCCCACGACGAGAGCGACCTCTTTCGGACCGTCATCCCGTTGTTCCTGTATCAACATCCTCAGGCCTCGAGTCTCCCGGTGCCAGTCGATGGGCGGGCGAGAGACACCCCGATGACGGTTGGTGTTGTGTCTTGATCAGAATGTCCTACCACATTGTGATGGTTATCGGAGATAGTCGGACCCACTCGGGGCCATCTCAACTGCGCTAAGGAATTAAAGACGATTCAGGAGCAGGGCATTTCGCCGGAAGCAGCATCGAAATTCAAAGGCCTCGTCCTGCCCGTTCACCGCCAGTTGCGCAAGATGTCGGTTGGAAATGTGGAACTCCTCCGTCCGGGAGAAATGCCATCAAAAGCTGGGCCACGACGCGCGGACAATCAGCAGATCGAGGCTCCTTTGAGCAGCAGGAATCGTCCACACCAGCAGGGCTCTGTGCGAAGACATCGTAGCAAGACCGGCAGGCACGTGAAGCATGAGATTCATATCCGGGGGACGCCAGGTTTATACGAAACGATCTTGATTGGTGGACGGTGATGCACACAGCGCATCACAGAACTTTACCGCCTCAACATCAATGTCCATTCCACCATACGGCCGTGACCGACTGTTATATTCCCATGCGGATTCGAACAGTACCATTCAGGGGCAATGTTTGCGTCTACAAGCTGCGAGTCAGACTGCCAGTGAGGATTGCGTGGCGAAGAGAGCAGATGCGAGAGTATTCGTTGATGCCTTCCTCCTCCATCCGATATGCGAAACACCGGGAGGACAGATTGCAAAGTGAGAGCTTGACGGCTTGGATAACGGCCGGTGAGCGAAGAAATCTCCTTAGCTTGATGTGGACGCTGGCGTTCTGTTCCGATAGCTTCGTTCATGAGTTCAAAGTGGTGTTGCTGCTGCCGAACTTTCTCCGCAAACCCGCTTGTGGTTAGGCAGGCGGCCACTCCCTTGCCACCGCACCAATAAGCCGAGGTCGGTGCATGACGAACAGCGACGCAAGATCAAGCGGGGTCCATGGAGATTCAAGAACAGATGTCGTCGGCCATTTGTCTCTGCCTTTCGACAGGGAATGGCTGGTGGCATGATCCGTGCCATCCCTTGATGGCCCCTCAGGAAAAGTTCCACTGCCCCGGATCGAGTCGACTTGGAGACTGAATGCTCATTGGAACGTGCAAGGGGGTCGCGAGAGCTTCAGCTCGTTCCGCATTCGGCCTCTTTCTTTTCTTTACCCCGTTTGCCATGAGCGGCTCTCTCCCTCTCGCCTGTGCCTGGAATTATCTGGAGCGCGTCTGGAGTATTGCCGACTCATACAACCATGTCTAGCGCCAAGGCTCGACTGTCGAAGCTCACAGCTCACTTTCTTCCCTTCACCGGGTCTGCTTCAGTGCCAGGCTCCGGATATCCGATAGACGACCTCTCCATTGACGGTCACAACGTGGGGACTGCGTCCTGGTACAATTTCCATACTCTCTCGCCGACCTATTTTCTCCCTCGGGCCGCTGCGATCGAACCGAACGCGCCCGCGATCTATCATCGCACGGCGAACAACAAAATTCTCCGCCGGTCCTACCTTGAATTCGCCGACCGGGCACGAGGGTTTGCCTATTACATTCGAAAGAAAGGCTACAAGCGCGTGGGGATCCTGTGCACCAACACTCCTGCCTTCTTGGAGGCCATCTTTGGTATTGGGGGCGCGGGCGCGATCAACATCGCCATCAACTACCGGTTGAAGCCCGATGACATTGCCTACATCTTTGACCATGCCGACGCCGACGCCATCGTGGTCGACGCCGAGTTCGTCCACCTCCTGGACGACTATCGCAAAAATCATCCTGGGGTGCCGTTGATCATCGACACCGACACCGATGCCACCGAAGGCCAACTGTGTGGACCGTTTGACGAAGCCATTCTGGAAGGGTTGCAGTACGATACATCACTGGGATCACAGGGATGGGCGGGATTGCAGACCCAGGCGCCGGATGAGCTGGCGGTCAACGCGTTGGCTTACACGTCTGGCACGACCGCCCGTCCGAAGGGGGTCGAGTACACCCATCGAGGATGCTACTTGGGCGCTCTCGGCAATATCGTCGAGTCGGGTCTTGCCTATCAGAACGGCGAGCGCTGCAAGTACCTGTGGACGCTGCCCATGTTCCACGCCTCTGGTTGGACTTTCCCATGGGCGGTGACGGCGGCCAGGGGGACACATTACTGCCTCCGCAAAATCGACTATCCAGAGATATGGCGACTGCTGAAGGAAGAAGGCATCACGCATTACTGCGCCGCACCCACGGTGAATACTCTCTTGTGCAACGACTCGAACGCGGCCAAACTCCCTCAACCGGTCCGCGTGACGGTGGCGGCCTCACCGCCGACCGCATATCTCTTCGAAACCATGACCAATCTGAATCTCCATCCCGTGCATGTCTACGGGCTCACCGAGACGTACGGCCCGATCACCAAGGGCTACATCCTCCCTGAATGGGATTCTTTCCCCGATGTGAAAGACCGGTATGCCAAGATGGCCCGGCAAGGCCACGGCTTTATTACCTCCCTCGCGGTCAGGGTGATCAAGACCGATTTACCGGAAGGCCAGATTGTCGACGTGGAGAGAAACGGGACCGAGATCGGTGAGATCGTCTTCGTGGGGAACATCTGCGCACGAGGCTACTATAAAGATGAGGCCGCGACGAGGAAGCTGTTCGCCGGTGGCGTCCTGCATTCGGGAGATCTGGCCGTGTGGCACGAAGATCGAGCGATCCAGATTCTGGATCGAGCCAAGGATATTATCATTTCCGGTTCGTCCGTCTCCGTCACCTTTGAATCTGTCTCTCGGATGGCATTGATCGCACCGCTAACAAGAGCATCACACAGGCGGTGAGAACATCTCCTCGGTCGCGCTCGAGTCCATGCTCGTCACACACCCCGATATTCTGGAATGTGGGGTGGCCGCCGTGAGCGACAGCCATTGGGGTGAACGACCCAAGGCCTTTATTACCATCAAGCCTGGTACGAAGCTGACGGGCGAAGACGTGATTCAATTCGCGCGGCATCATCCGGGCATCAGTCGGTTCATGGTCCCACGCGAGGTGGAGATTGTGCCGGAGCTGCCCAAGACGAGTACCGGCAAGATCAGGAAGAATGTGCTGAGAGAGTGGGCTAAAGGCGGCAAAAGAGAGACCGAATGAAATGGAGTGGAAGAGAGCTGGACAGCTGGACACATGAATGTGATAGCATGCACGTCTCGTGTCCTGGCGACTGTGGATCACTATACAGAAAGCGATAACTCGGGGTCTGAAGTGGAAGAACATCACGACACCGCTTCGAGACTGTCCACCTTCGAGACTGTCCAATCCTCTCTGCGCGAATATCGTCCGTTTGTCTGTGGCTTGTCTCAGCTGTGATCAATGCGGTGCCAATCATTTTCACTGAAAGATTCAAGGCCGTGCGTTGGGTCCATTAATTACAACAATGCCCGTACTCGTATTGGGCCGCTGTAACATTCGACCTCTGATCGGCCAACGTCCTCACTTTTATACTATGCAGGTGGCCGGATGAGAAAGTCTGCTCTGCAGCAAGCGATCGCTGGCTGTGCTCGGTCCGGGGGATCCGCGGCTGTTCGCTGGATCAGATCAAGCCGTTGTGGCTGGCCGGTCAGACATGCAGATCTCACACGCGTATGTCGGGGTTCAAGTTCTGTAGATTGCAGGAATGATGGCGATCAGTGATACAAACCAATGACGACAGCGAGCGTTCTCAACTCAACATCCTTCGCCTTGAGATCGGTGGCAAGTCCTCGGAGGTCAGCCGGACGAGGCATTGGCCAGGACAGAGTGCTCCACTAGGAGAAACGTCATTCCAGCACTATCCAGAATACCATACGACTGTATAGTTCGGATGGCATCTCTCCCTCTCAGCCACATCTGCCGGCCGCGCGCCATGACGCCCTTGACGGCGTCCCCAACCTCCGTCTCACCGAGGATGGGCTTCATTAGGCGACGCTCCCTGCTAGCTCAGGCCAGAAGTACATGAGCAGCAGGAGTATAGCGAGATGAAGACGACGACTCACAGACTCCACACGGCCAAGTGAGTATGTTGGTGTGTGGGATGTGTATCAGTCGTTCATCAGACTTTGTTCTCCATTGTCAGGGGGGCTGGGGGCAGGAGGACATTTACAGCTGGCAGGTGATGGCGGCGGGGACGGGCCAGAAAAGACCGCCTTGGACCCTCTCTCTTTTCCTTTCAATGTGCATGCGGGAGTCCTGGTTGGCCCAAACAGGGCGCAGCCAGGACGTCAAGATGGATTGGTGCATGCACAGTTTCAGGTCATGCCGGCTCGGAAGATGGTATCATTCCTGCTGGAGGATTGCTGCAGCAGATCCTGCCTCGCCCGTTTGCACCAACTGCAGAGCTCGTCGCCCGGTAGGTTGCGGTACTCATTGGGCAGCCGTGCCGCTGGGGGCCCATAGACTAAAAGAGGGCGAATGTACAGGATAGTCAGGTCAAAAGTGGCCTATGATCGTCTCCCGCCCGCCGCTGGCCGCCCGCTGCCTGAGGTGTCAACCTTTTTGACCTTTGACGGGCCACCAAGACTCCTGACTCAGCCATACCGACCACCGCCACTCACCTTCTGCCCCGTACCTGTACCCCGTATCCATTTCCTTCCCTCTCGCCCTATACCTTCAAATATAGCAACCAGAGTCACCTGCGCTTCGCCTACACATGTGGTCACCTGTTGACGACCGCTCGACAGCCTGACCTGCGTCTACCACCTCGCACACTCACGTCCTGACACCGTTCCTCGTGGTCGCCACCACCGCAGCCGCCCATCTCCTTTCTGCAGCGGTTCCGGAGAGCACCGATGTTCTGAATGGCGATCGACTCTTTCAAGGACATGCGTAGACTTCACACCCCAATATCCCGGCTGTCTGCATTCCCTTGAACCCGGCTACCCAGCCCCGTTTTCTCGACTTCCCAAAACGCACCGAACGGCTCGGGGTCGACGCGCGATGTCTGCCTGCAAAAATTCCCGGATTTGAAATCACTCGTCCAACGCTCGAAATACGCGCCCGACGATCGTTCCTCACAATTCCTGCTTTCGCAAGCGTCGTTGGCTGCCCCTGGCGGTAAATCGACATTCGCACGTGTCTCCCCTCCATCCCACGGCGAGACATCACCATGGCCGAAGGTCATCGCCCTCGCCTCTCACCGATCCATACGAGACATATTTCCACTGTCACGGTCGATTCAGACAGCTCAGACAGCTCCCCCTGTCCCGCCGACGATGAGGACACGGATTACTTTATGGCGCATGCCAACGACTCGCAATCTTCTCTCGGCGGGGTGACGACGATCAAAGAATGCGATGGCAGCGAGATGGACCTCGAGCAGGCCCATCGCCTGTCGCCCATCTCGAAACTGCCCCCTGAAATTCTCATTGCCATCCTCACCAAGCTCACCACGACCGCGGACCTCCGAAACTGCATGCTGGTATCGTATCACTGGGCGTTGTATACCGTGGGCATCTTGTGGCATCGGCCGCTGTGTAACAAGTGGTCCAACCTTCTGAACGTCGTGGCGGCGCTGGGGAAGGGCAACAAGAGCTATTTTCCATACCATGAGATGGTGAAGAGACTGAACTTGTCCGCCATTGCCGATAAGATCAACGACGGCACGGTGCAACCATTCATGAACTGCAAGGGTATCGAGCGGTTGACGCTGACCAACTGCTCCAAGTTGACCGACTTTGGAGTGGCCGGATTGGTCGACGGCAGCAAGAAGCTTCAGGCCTTGGACGTCACCGATCTCGATGCGCTGACCGACCGGACCCTTCACGTTGTGGCCGAGAATTGTGCCAAATTGCAGGGCCTCAATATCACCAATTGCGGAAACATCACGGATGAGTCTCTCGTCGAAATCGCCGAACATTGTCGACAGCTCAAGCGTCTGAAGTTGAATGGCGTTTTCCGGGCCACCGACGTCTCCATCACGGCCGTCGCACGGAACTGCCGCTCCATCTTGGAAATCGATCTGGCCGGCTGCCAGTCCATCACTTCTGAATCCGTCACGGCCCTGTTGTCCCATTTGTCTCACCTGCGAGAGCTGCGGCTGGCACACTGTACCGACATCAACGACTCGGCCTTTATCAATCTCGCCCCGAAATTACAATTTGACGCCTTACGCATCCTCGACTTGACCGCCTGTGAACAGGTCCGCGATGAGGCGATCGCGCGCATCATCCCTGCGGCGCCCCGGTTGCGAAATCTGGTCCTGGCCAAATGTCGACACATTACCGACCGCGCGGTGGCGTCGATCTGCAAGTTGACCAAAAATCTGCACTACATTCATCTCGGACACTGCGTCAATCTGACGGATAATGCGGTGATCCAGCTGGTCAAGGCCTGCAATCGCATTCGCTATATTGATTTGGCGTGCTGCTCGCGTCTCACCGACGCCAGTGTGCGCCACTTGGCTCAGTTGCCCAAACTGCGCCGCATCGGCCTGGTCAAGTGTCAAAACTTGACCGACTCCAGCATCATGGCCTTGGCCCATGGGCCGCTTCTGCTCAGCCCGACGGGGAAGATTGGCGTGCCGTCACAATTCGTGTCTTTGGAACGAGTACATCTCAGTTATTGCGTCAACCTGACCTTGAAGGCAAGTATGACCGGTGAATCCGCGTGCCCTGTTTCTGACCTCTGTCTAGGGCATCACCGCGCTGCTCCACCACTGTCCCCGGCTCACCCATCTGTCGCTCACCGGAGTGCAAGCTTTCCTCCGGGAGGACATCACGCGGTTCTGTCGCGACGCCCCGGCTGAATTCACTCACCCACAACGAGACGTCTTTTGCGTCTTTTCCGGAGAGGGAGTTCAACGTCTGCGGGACTACCTCATGCGTCTCGCCATGGACGAAGCCCAACGAGAAGGTCGTGAAGCCATCGACGAAAGTCTTCTCGACGGCGTCGACAGCCCCGGCGCCGACACCATGTCCGATGATGGCACGATTGACGGGAACGATCAGCTGATGGATGCGGTCGCCAACCCACCGCGGCGCGGGATCCCTTTTGCAGATACACCTCGACAGCGTCTCCGACCGCGAAGTCTGCACGACTTGCCCAGCTATCACGTGGAGATGCCTCTGCTGCCCGGCGATCAGATGCAACGGATAGGTCCGTGGACACCAAATGGCCAGATGACCCCAGAAGCGCGAGCGTCTCTCGGTCCGGCACATTTGAACCTGATGAGCTCCAGCAATGTCTTTCACCACGATCTTGGCTACGAGTACCGATCACGCAGTCCCGGCTTTCCGTTTGAGACGGGGGCAGACTACATTGATATAACCAGAAGCAGATCCCGGACACCGTCGCGAAGACATACTTTGGAGTCTTCCAGTGGTCTTTTTGCGGCCGCTGCCGCTGCCGCCGCCGCCGCTCCTCCTTCTCTGCCACCACCTCCACCCCCACACCCTCTGTCCCCACCCTCCCTTCCGCTGCATGGTTTTGGCGAGAGCAGCTACCGGCCAGACGATGTGGTGGATGAGCAGAGAAGAGGCCAAGGCTACTTTGATTTGCGGCGCCCCTCCGGCTGGCCGACTAATGTACTCTTCCCTCCGGCGACCATGAGGAGAAGTAGCAGCCAGCTGTCCAATACCCCGCTGTCGCACACGGCCATGAGAAACGGTGGAGACATCCGACACACATATTTGAGACCGGCGCATGATTTCAGCGCCTTCGAAGCGAACCACGAAGCTATCATGTCGACGATCCCTGGAAGCCGATCCGCAAGCCGGCAAGCGTCGAGGTCGAACAGTCCGCACGTGTCACGGGTGAGTAGCAGATCACGATTAAGCAATCTGTTCGGGAATATGCGCGCCTTGACCGGGACGCCCGGGAGCTATGCAGAAGCCGCCGGTCGCAGTTTCCGAGGAGGACGCGGCAGAGAGCGAGCGAGATTGGAAGAAGAAGGTGACACGGCGCGAGAAGCAATGCTTCGCGCCCTGGCTGAAGCAGATGCCGCACAACAACTCAGACCCGACTTGACCAGACAAGATTCAGACCGATTGATCGAGTTGCCCTTGCTCCCGCCTGAGTTGATGGAGGCAGTGCCCATGAGCCCGACGATTGCTCCGGAGCCGCGGTTGGAATCAGGGTTCAGCCTCACTCCAGACACGAGACCTCCCACACCTGGTGATGGGGATCCGGATGTGGCAATGACCCAGTGATGTGCCCTGGTGGAAGCATGGACGTGTCGATCGACGTTCGATGGCGAGAAGAGATGCCAGCTGGGTTTGAGCGGGAAACGGCTTCCACCTGCGCTAGACGACGGCCGTTCTCATGAAGAAAAGATGAAAGCAATAAACCAGGCCGGTCGTTTATCTTTGCCTCATTTCTTGTGCTCTTTCAATCCAGCATGATCGCGTTTCGAGCAAGGAGTTCAGATTACGATCAACTACGGTCGGGTTACGGCATTGACGATTGAGTTGCTGCTGCGGCAGAAGCAGAAATACCTTTATCATCAATCCGCATTTTATTCGTCAGAATTGAGGAACTTTACGACTTTAGCATATTGCCAATGGAACGGAGCGTATGTACCAAGCCTATTACCGAAGCTATGACGCCTGCTTGCCACGCTGATCTGTGTCAATTCATGCATGGCCCGTGAGGGAAATCCGGATAGTCAACAATGCTGATTCGACAGCCTGCCAGATTAGACCAGTTACGATGCTGAACAAGCCCCCCCGTGATCCGCTCGCCAAGTCCCTAGCTAAGCGAGGATCTACTCACACCTGTGTCTGTACAAGCCCAGTACAGCAACGGTTCAAATTGGTCCAATGAAGCCAGTCGAGTGCGATAAGAAACATACCGCTCTCTTCCCTTGCACCCATGGCCGCATTGAACCGCCTGGACTGCTGTCGGGAGATCAGGCTGATCCACAGCGCTTTTACCAAGTTCGTACCCGTATAGATCTTCAGTCTATGTCCATTTAGGTAAGGGCCAGTCCTTCACGACCCGGCAGGAGATGGCTTCCGAATATTCCCTCATTTTCTGAATCCCGCTTAAGACTTATTGTCAGAGTTCTGTCCGCATGTATTACATGAAGATCCCCGCGTTGTAATATCTCTCAAGCCGGCCGCCTCGTCGCTTAAAAACCAGCCATGGTTCTCATCACACCACCTGATTTCAAGGCGCTCTCGCTCAGCTTATGCATCCTCCTGAGCACCTACACAACCTACCTCTGTGGCAGACCACCCAACCCTACTCCGTACAACTCGACGAATCCCGACAGCATAAGCGCGGCCGTAACACCCTCAGCGCTCTTCACCCGAAGCTTCATCGACGTCTCCTTGGGTATCTGTCATGCTTTTCTATGCCTGACGTATCCCTCTCCTCCACAGCTTCTCTGCCCACACCCATCCCATCTTGCGCCTTACCTCTTCAGCTGGACTCCCCACAGCACCGTCTGCATCACAATCATCCTACTCGGCTCCTATATCCGACTCTCAGCCTTCTCTGCTCTGGGGTCGAATTTCACATTCCGCCTCGCGGCACCGAAGAAGCTTGTCACCTCCGGTCTGTACAGTCATGTTCAACATCCATCCCACACCGGGAAAGTCCTCATCATTCTTGCCAATTTGGCGCTGATCCTGCGCCCTGATGGTCCCCTGGGTTGTTGGTTGCCCGCGTGGGTTGTGGAAGCGAAGTTGTTTTGGAAAGCTTTGGCTTGCTTGATTGTGTTTGGGGTCACCCGCAGCACATGGAAAAGAGTGAAGGAGGAGGAGATGATGATGCAGAGTACGTTTGGGAAAGAGTGGGAGGCTTGGCATGCGAGGACGAAGAGGTTTGTTCCTGGTTTATTTTGAAGTAACCCATTACATCACCAGAAGAACAGCAACCACCAGTTCTGAGTCATATCTGACAACACCACAACAGCTTGCCGACGCCGACGCTTCCTCGTCCTTGGTTCCAGCCATCGCCTTTCCGTCGACTCCTCATAGTTATTCCTCAGCGCTCACCTTTCCGTCCTCGGCACCTTACGTTCGGGCTTGTCTGAAATGAATGTCCTGTGGGATCTCAATGCTAAAGGCTCTAAGGCGGTTTTCGACCTCGCATTCTTTCGAGACCCTGCCTATCCTGCCGCTGAGAATAGCCCTCTCGATTACGGTGTGGACCAACTCCAGATCCGTGTTGATTACGCAAAGACCTTGAAGCGACGAAAGGTCACTCCGCGAACATCATATTTTGCAACAGAATACCTGAACGCATCCGAAAACGCCCTTGCAGCAGAACAAGACCCATCGATGAGTGAAGATGCCAAGCAAGAACTCCGCGAGAGAGTCCATCAATTCGACAAACGGATGAAGTGTAATGAATCATTGTGGTATATACCCAACCGGGCGGTGCAGACATTTTGTGATAATATCTCTCGTCCACGGAAACTCGAGTTCTACGCGAGATACGGTGACTATTTGAGCAGAAACGTTAAATTTCTCAAATATGCCACTAAAGAACATGAGCACCTGAGACAACACCAGTCCGTATTCAAACAGTATTGGACATCAATTGCCAACATTATCGGCGATGAACGCAAGATGCAGCAGGAAGACAAAAAAACATGGAACATTCCCACCATCGACGCGGTCGAATCCTGTGCTTTTGCGATGGGCATACCCTCCGAGCGAATCTTTGGGGCAATTAAGGAGTATGGCGAAAGAGATTCTCTCTTCCAACCCGATCTCGACCCTCTACTCTATCGAGGCAAGCATTACAACGTCGCCGAAATGTTATCTCAGGACTACCAGGATTTGGAAGCCCTTAGTCAGAAAGGCGATGATCACGCGTCAGCCTCCATGCAATCCCTCATCCTGTGGATAAGAGATCAATTGTTTACTCTCAGAAAAGGCGACGAGGCCTGGCCGGGCAAGTGGATACCAACAGATGTGATAATAAAGATGCGCTCACAAGATGTTCGACGAGGTCCAAAAGTTCAAAGAAAAAGCGAAGAATGTCCATGAAGCGGAGTTTTGGGCAGTGTTCCTGCTTGATGAAGCCCCCAAGGCGTGGCTTCGAAGCCAGCGTCGAAGCCACAATGCCGATGCCGGCTTCGTGAGGCGTCATGATGCCGGAGCGACGATGAGCTGGCTTCGAAACCGGCTTCGGCAGTATCGCTGGTTCTGGGTCAGGTGACAGGCGAGGGCAAAGATTTTGCTCCACAGAACCGTCAAGAGCGAGCAAGTGAGCAGGTCAGGAGACCGATGACCAACCATTGTTTTTGAGTCTGAAGTTTCTGAATCGCTTGTTCATCTCAGACATGACGCCATTTGGTGGCTTGAGAACTCTCGAGGTGATCCAGGATTGTTATTGTTATCTCAATAACGTCAGCACGGAAGAGCCTATGGGTTGAAAGTGGTGTCTCTCTCAAGCTCCTGCACATCGGTCAGCTACGAGAGCGCACCCAAATTCCAGGACACTAATTCCGACAAGGATGCAAGAGATTACTTTTACGCACAATCCTGCGACTCCGCTTCGGCAACTAGGTCCAACTCTTCAGCCAAGTACCACCGCTCAGCTGGTTGTTGCCGTTCAGCCAGGCACCACCGCACCATATACCATGACCAGAGCTCTTCTGATTCTCACCAGCTGCTGCACAGTACAGAGGACAGCAAAAGAGCTGTAAAGGAATAAACGCGGGTTTGAAGCTAGGTGCGAACACCTTTAATTTTCACTTTGCTGTCTTGCGAGAAATCAACCGTCAGATTAACAACCATTGAGCAAATCGAGCGAATCCATCGTATAGGATATCCTTCATAGTCTTGGCCCGGACGGAGGGTCGTGCTTGACACAGAGCAAACAGTGTCGCTGAAGTGACGACAAAATTGGCAGTCCTTTCCCCTGCAATCCCTTGAGAATGTAAGAGAGTCTTCGAAGGGCCAATGGTTGTCCCTCCCACTGGTTTTGTGAGTGATGCTATCATGCAGACCGAGTTCTCCTCTGGTCAGTAAAGGGGCACTTTCAATGGCAAAGGCTATCTTCGCCAGTAATAATGCACAGGTGCCAAAGCAGAAGTAGATTTGGAAGCTCACAACATCAATCATCTCCAGGTCCTTCGCTGCAGCACCGCCTTCTACGCTTGATTACCCTCGGCTTGATGCTGCGGCAGACCCTCCCGCCTTCGTGACGATGGACAGCATCCTTTACAACAGGTGGTACGGTCGCGGCAGATGGAAGGGGCAGAGCGGTGCCCTGAGATGGAAACTCGTAGGCACTCAGATTGCAGTTATGCGCTTGTTATTCAATTCTATGTGTTTGGTTACATCACAAAATTCTATCACTCGGTCAACAATTCACCAGTCATATGAGAGAACACTGTAGCTGCACTCATTTTTACTTGTCTTACCTTTCTGTCCTTACATCCTCATACCTTCCCTCATCCTTTCGTCAGCACTCACCTCACCACCTTACATTCCAGGTTCCGTCTGAAATCAGAATGCCAGACCTGCTGGATCTGAACATCGAAGGCATCAGAAATCTGTCCGGCCAATCGTTCACTCCTGACCCTACGTTTCCTAGATCAGAGAAGAGCTACACTGATTACGATGTGAACAAGCTCATGACCCGTGTTGATTACGCGAAGGAACTGAAGCGACGAAATATCTCTCCACGAACAGCATCTTTTGCAACAGAGTACCTCGAAGTCTGCGAACTCGCCCTTGCAGCAGAAGAAAACAGAAACACATCAATCCATGAATATGGTGAGCAAGACCTCCGCGAGAGAGTTCATCAGCTCGACAGGCACATGGAGCATAACCAGTCATTGTGGTACATCCCCAACAAGGCGATGCAGACACTTTGTGACAATACCTGTCGTCTCCGAAAAATCGAATTCTACATGAGATATGGCGACTATTTGAGTAAAACTCTCAAAGAGCTCAAATCCGCCGCTAAAGGACCTGAACACCAATCTGCATTTCGGAAGTACTGGTCGACGATTGCCAGTAATATCCGCAAAGAACGTGAGTCGAAGCTGCAAGAGGACAACAAGCCAAAAGACACTCCGACAATCGAGGCAGTCGAATCCTGCGCATCTGTCATTAATATCCCACCTGAGAGAATCTTTTGGGCAATTGAAGCGTACAGCACGAGAAATTGTCTTGCACACTCTGATCTCGACCCTCTGATTCATAAAGGACAGTTCTGGCAAGTTGCAAACAAATTGCACGAAGACCTCGAGGACATAAAGGCTCTTAGCCCACAAGACGATGATATCGCGTCAATTTACATGGAATTCCTCGTGTGGAGGATAGTTCGTCAATTGTTCAATGTCAGAAAAGGAGACGAGGACGATCCGGGAACGTGGGTACCTACGGACCTGGCTCTAAGCATGCGCCCAAAAGACGAAGATGCCGAGGCAGCCGTCCACAAGATCACGCTCCAAAAATTCAAAGAAAAAACGAAGATGGACGCTGAAAAGGACTTTTTGGCAACGCTTGAAAGGGAGGGGTTTCTCCACAAAGTGCCATCCAACGAAAGAATGGATGCCGTCTGGAAAACCCTGAATAAGGTCACAGCAAATCGCAAAACCCTTCTTGAATCTCATTACGAAGAAGCCATGAAAGTACAGGCGAAGGGGATGGATAACGTGCGCAAGCGACTCCAAAGCGCCATTGAAACTCAGGAGGTGCTTCAAACCACGATGGCCAAAATCAAAGCGTCTTCGTCAAGGAAACAATCAAGCGCAAAAGTGCAAACCATGTGAACAGGTGAGAGCGGGGGTTTATGTCTGGTCAAGTGAACAGTTGAGAATGACCTTTAGGTCAGAGGAACAGTCTGGAGCGAGCTTCAGGTCGAGGGAACAGCGGAGGCAAAGCCTTAGCTCAACGGCACAGTAGAGAGCAAGAGTTGACGTTCTGTTAATGAAGCGTTCAGGTGCAAGCTAAAGAGCTTGGCGCCCAGAGCAATTCCTACAGACTACAGCCACAGTGCCTAGTTCCGCAATCACATGGGCATCTCCCCGCTAGAAACTTGGGTTCAAGCTCGGATGCCGAGTCCGTTGCTCCACTAACTTCAAAGCACATTCCTTCAACCTTACTGTTCGATACAGACTCTGTTTGGGCTTTGGCCCGGTGTCGCCACTATGGGCCATCCTACTCATGTGCCACGCCTTCCTCGTCGATGGGGCGCACCATTGAATCCCGGACGTTGGCCACAAGCTCTCAACTTCTTTCAGTCACAGCCTCCTCGGCCCAGAGCATTCGCTCATAAAAGCTCCTTACTCCTGGTCGCCCGTCCGACGCCACGCCCTCAATTACCATTTCTCCACCCCGCCTCTCGGTCGAACTTGATACAAGGGACACTGCGGTCGCATATCGGTCGCTTCATCACCACTGAGACGAAGGCGCGATGGCAGGCGCGATTGCGGTGGCAGCTGCGCTTTCATGCCTATCTCTGGCCGACACTGGTCCTTGTCGTCGTTCTTCTGGCCGGTATCCAACATTCCAGACTTGAGCGCGACTATCCCACTCCTCGGGACTGGATGTTCTTGAGTCGATGGTACCTCCGTACGGCGAGATATACCGAATTGGCCCCGAGTGCCAAAGTGCACAGAGTGTTGACGGACTGGGGACGTGCGGGATACTACTACAAGCTGCTGCTTGAGAGGCTGGAGAGCGAAAAGTATGATGGAAAGTTTCTCATGGACCAGGAGGAAGGAGGCATTCTGGTCAAAGGTGTTGGGAAGACAGGCTTCGACATCAGCGCCAAAAGCGAGCAGTGGCGACGGGGATATCACGAGGCATTGATGGGGGCAGCCCGCACTGCCGAGCATTTGGACGGCATGTGCCGGAGAAAGGGAGAAGAGAGAGGACGGTTGTATCCTCGGGAAAGTATCCCTGGCCCGGCTAATCCACGCCCCAAACCTCTTCCCTGGGATAAGCATGGCGGCCACGAGCAGGTCCCCAAAGAGGACGAGGTCGAAGATGCATTTCCGGCCCCCGAAGTGTTTTATATGAAGGTTATGACCACCAAGGGCTTTGACAACCGGCAGAGACTCGACGCCGCTCTCGCTTACGCCGATTGGTGTGATTTCAAACACCTGTCTGGTACTGCAGAAGAGATGTATCGTTGGGCCTTGGATATTGCTGCAGCCGGACTACCGCAAGGAGCGAAAGATGTTGTGGACATGAGCACGGGGATCATCAAGAAGGGAAAGGAAGACGTGATCAGCCAGAATCTACTCATGGTCACCACGGCCCTTGGTGTGCACTATGCCCGGGAGGGCGAAGTCAGGCGAGCACTGCCCATCCTGCTCAGCGTCCTCCGAGCAAGAAAGACATTGCCGCCCAAACCTCCGGGCCTGGACGACAAAAAGGTCAAGGAGCAGGCGTCTGGTATCTGGCCCTATTTGATCGCGTTCAAAGATCTCATGATTGAAGCACCCTATCCCCGACCGCCGCCAAGTGGTGATGAGAAGCCCTTCCACACGTTGAAAGAGGCGTGCGAGGAGGTCGGCCTGATGACTTACATCGGCGAAATTCTGTTTGCCACGAGCGAGCGCGAACGCGAGAAAGGTTTGAGTTGGACGAGAGACAGTGTCGAAGCCGCCGAGGCGGTCATGTGGGTCATGGACGAACAGAAAGAAGACGAGGGCAAGGAGCGATGCCGTGAATGTCTCCAGACAGGGCTGCAAAATTGGAAAGCCATGGCCAAGCAAATGGCACGAACAGCTTCCCAAAAGGAGAAAGAGGTCGAGAAGAGTCCAGGATGGTTCGGCTCCGGTCTCGGGAAAACAAAACAGCTCGACAAGGCCAGGAAGGACGTGCAAAGGTGGGAAGAGGAAGAGAGGCAGATTGAACTCAGGAGGCAAAAGACGCTACCACTAATTCAGCCTTTGAAGCCGACAGCCAGTGGTTGGGTGTCGGTATAAGAGCTTGAAACATGCTCGAGGAGCCGACCAGCAGCACAAATACTAGTTTGTGGCAGGATCTTGGCACTCACACGGTGCCCGCACATTTCAAATGACGGCGACCCAACCAGACGATGCTAGCTCTCAGACACCCAACTCTCTTCTCCCTTCCACCGAGGGCCCGCAGCGGACATCGACCCTGTCTGCTTATTGCACCTTTGATTCCACCAGGCAGGGTGCGAGGCTGGGACCCTGATCGGCTGCACGTGATGGCGCTTATGTCAGAAGAACTTCGGCTGTCTCCTATTTGTTAGCCACAGGCAGAGACCGAGCACGGACAGATGACATCTGTGGCGGCTGAGCTTGAATGCCGCAATCACACAGCTCCGTGATGCAAGAGTCGAAGTTCCATGCACCTCCGGGCCAGGTTCGGAGCGAGACAGGCGAAACATCGAAGGTATAAATTACGACGGCGAGCATCTGAACCTCAGGGATTGATAAGGAGGTTTGTCAACTGGTGCGTTGCCTGGCATCTTGGGTGATAATTTGGTGCCAAATAGCACTGGAGGCTAGTACTGGAAGTCAAGACCAAAAGTCTCGAATGATACCATTGTGGATGGGCTGAGATTTTGACGCGCTGGTGGGCATGCTGTAATGTGATGTCTCGCAAACACCACTTTCCAGTGTATTATATGTTTCCAGCTCAAGTGGATAGTCAAAGGTAGTGCCACCTTATGGTTTGGTCGATGCCGATCTCCCACTGTTCCCTTCATAGCAGCCCTCGACATCAGAAATAGCCATCACTTAACCTTTCACCTCGTTCATATCCCGCACCACCAATTCACCCACTTCAGCCTTGCCCCTGTAGATGGTCTCCAGGTCGGGGATGTCGCTGTGCTTGACACCTTCGAGGACTTGGTCAATCTCCTCCAATGTCTTGCCCTTGGTCTCAACCCAGTAGTACATGATGGCAAACACCATCACGACGTCCCAGGCACCGTTGATCATGTACGTCTTCCAGCCGATATTGGAGAGTGAGATGGGCATGGTGAAGACGATGAGCAGGCTGTTCAATGGAAAGGTTCCCAGGTTAGCACAGATGGACAACAAGTTGGAAGGGAAGCCACCACTTACGCCGCTCCATTGTTGGAGAATTGAAACACGCCCATGCCGTTGGCGCGAATCGGGTAGTGGAGGACTTCCGGAGGGTACAGATAGAGCAAAGGCGTCCAACCAAAACTGTAGGCGCCTTGGAACAGGAAGATGGCGGCGACGGTGCCGTACACACCAGAAGCATTGGTCGATGTGCCATACACTGATCAGCGTCCGTCAGCTCTTCCCGAGCCTTCAGAGCCGAGTCCTTACCTTTGGTCAACCCTCCGACGATGAAAAGAAAGATAGTCAGCGCGATCGTGCACACGACTGCGGTGGGCTTACGGCCCCATTTGTCGACCGAGAGTGTGCCGGCAATGGAGACGACCAGGCACCAGGCGTTGAGAATGACATTCTAGGGACCGTGTCAGTCTCGCCAACGAAATATTAATGGTCAGAGCACCCACGATCTGCAGCTGGGTGGTCGTGTTGGTGATTCCGGCGTTGTCGAGCATCGTGCCGAGATAGTATGACGCGATCACATTGCCTCGTGGTCAGTCAGAAGTTGAGCTAGCAGAGGACATGGGAGTTGACGCACACCAAAGCCAAGCGTTATATCCCCCACAGCAGGCGTTCCTCGATAAGGCAGATTGATCAGTCACGGAAGTAGGTATACTATGATTCGTTTTATCCAGGAGACTTTTCTGCTAACTCGCTCTTCCATCGTTTGCTATCGGTCTGACTGTTAACTTGCCCTGGGCCGCCACAAGACGATTCAATCATAGGCCGCCTCACAGATTTAAAAGATGATGTATAGTACAGAATGTGGAAATCAGATCTCCATGCCGGCAAGCACAATCAATAAGCAGCACCAAATTGACTTGTACCGTGCAGTTTCGGGCCCAACAATGTTAAACATCTTGGTGCGCAACAAGCAGTGTCTTTGCCAACCCTTCGGAAGCAGGTATAAAAGACCCCAAGACCTCGGCTATCGTCACTACTGAGGAACATAATTTGGCGAGCGAGCGAGACATGCTCTGTCTATCAGACGGCTTCTCCAGCCCCTGTTAATTCATTTTATTGGTCGTGTCTTCCAGCATGTGAACTTTCCGGCTATATAACAGTCAACCGTTCCCAAGCCTGACATTTGCGCCTAATGATGGCTGGGTCACACGTTGTCTTGATCCATTCTGTGCGTACGATAGGGTAGGTCAATGGCGTATGATAGGGTAGGTCAATGGCGTATGATAGGGTAGGTCAATGGCGTATGATAGGGTAGGTCAATGGCGTATGATAGGGTAGGTCAATGGCGTATGATAGGTAGGTCAATGGCGCGGTGGCAGTCATCCGGTCTCAGACAACCGCTTTCACGGTGCTGACTGCTTCGCCCTTTTGATTCTTCAAGCCAATCACCGTCTCCTTAGCATCTCCACGCTCCTCACCAGACTCAAGCTTCCACAATCTCCGACAAGCCTTCATGCTTGTCGCAACAAAGCCCGCATGCACACCGTACAGGACGATGATGATCCAGGTGACACTCGCCTTGGCAATGCTGACCTCGTGGATCCCGTACATGAAGTGCCCGCGCACTTCACTGGGACAGACGCCCGGGTTTCCGTGGCCAGGAAGTTCACAGTGAATCCAGAAGGAGGCCGTGATTATCCAGCCGCAAAGAAGGGCAAGGGTGGTTGTCATACTGACAATGTGGGCCCTCCTTGACGACAAAACTGGTTGACAGTGAAGATGGAGCATCAGCTCGGTCGAGACGTGAACCAGGCTGCAAAACGGTAGGGTTATGGTGTAGAAGAATAGTGCCGTCAGACCCTGGCCTTCGCGTTCACCGTCTGACGGCGACAATGAGGTGACATTTTGACCATTGTTCGCCCTGGGTACGAGAGAGGGAAGCCAGACGGCCTTGACATAACGTTTGCCGAATAATGATGTATCTGTCGAATCGTGCGATTTTGCAACGCAATAAGCATAAATGACGCTGAGGACGAGAGTTGTGAAGGTGAAGACAAGTAGTATGGGTAGAGTGTATTGGCGATTTCGTGCCAGCCGTTTCAATGCTGGGATCCGTGGTGCAGTTAAGGTTGTGGTGACCCTCCCCGAGTTGACTCTCCTCGTTGTCAAGCGCATGGTGGACAGTTTATACGAACTTGAAGAGGCTGTGCGACCAGCGCAGCAGATCCAGACGCAGGTGAGGATATGAACGATGACCAACTAAAACGAAAGACGCTGATATGGGAACGATTTTTGGCCGCCTTCGAGACTCGCAGAGGGACACCATTCTATAAAGACGTTCAATACAGACAAGATCAATGCTCGACCGGCGCCTGATGCCACAAACCTGATTTACTACAATTCAGTGCCCGCCATAGCCATGTCATGTCTGCCTCGCAAGGCGCAGCGTCTACCACGACATGGCGCTGGCCTGTGGTTGATGTGGTCAAGGCGAGGTCGTCGCTATTCGCATTGCAGGTCAGGCGCGTAGGCTGTATATTGAGATTAAACGACAGCCAACAGATCTTGAGACAACAACTCGAGCTTCGACAGTCGGTGACATCATGACCGTCGGCCGCGGCATTGAGACTAATGGTCTGAAGGAGTCTTTTCCGTTTGATGCGCGTTTCAAGGAGGTTTGAAGGATCCCCTAGCGCCAATAAGCGCCGAAAGTTGCAAGTCTGGTTTGGTCTACACCATTATAGCTACAACGGAGATCGGAGTCAAGGATTGGCGGTTACCAGCTATAAACCTCGAGCTCGGTCAGGCGTGCGGCGTTGGTGAGGATGCTTCTACTGGAGCTTCGAGGAAAAGTCCATTGGACCACTCAATTGACATGGTTGGGGTGGAGGTATCTGAGATCGGATCGCCGGCCCAGGCCAAGATCCTCGTTCCGACTCTCCACGTAGAGATGTAATGCAACATATTCCATGATCACTCCACGCCCCGGGCTCTAGCTGGCCGTCGCCGCGGCCGAGTCTGCTCCCCGTGAATTTGCATCGTCCGTGGTTTTGCTGACCGTCAAAGACACCTCTCGCCTGGAATACGCAGTTCGGTCGTATTGTTACATGGTCGAGCTTCGATGGGATCAAGATCATGCCTTGACCGTCTTTCTCCCTTCATCCTTGGCTCCCGGCTGAATTCTGGCCATCATCTCCTCTCGTTGCATCAAGTGGCCCACTCTCTCCAGAAGTCCAAGGAGTCCCTTCATGCTGCTGGACCAGTCGTCGAGAACCTCATCTGGACCTCTCTTCACCTCGAAGCTTACCACTCTCGCCGGACGATCTATTCGGGCGTAGACGGTCTTCTTGGTGACCAGGTCGCTGATGTACTTTTCGGTCTCCTCTTCGGACAAATCAAGCAGTTCGGTCAGTCTCGGGAAAGTAATGCGGGTGTAGTATTTGGCGACGACGCGAACATTGTGCTCGATCACTCTGTGTCTCAGTGCTTCATAGCGCGTGTATGCCTTTGGATCCGACGACGACGGCACCTTGGAAAAGATGTCGGTGCTGCACAGGTGTTCTCCAAACTGCTGCTCCACCATCGGCCACCGCATCAACTCGGGGATGGTGAACTGTTTGAGCAGGGCGGCATCCTTGGGGATCTCCGCATTTCGTGTGTCCAGCTGTATACGGTGCAGAAGGTCGGACTGCTCGTTGTCATAAGGCGCAAGCAAGACGAAGTAGATGACTCGTTGTAACACGGCGTGTAACTGTTCCGGATTGTTCTCGACGGACTCGGTGTCCAAGACCTGCCGATAATGTTTGCAAACGTCCAAATAATGGTCTTCGTGTTTGGCCAGAGTGATTTGTTGCTCGTAGTATCGGAGCTTCAGGTCGGTCACATCGTCCTCCGGCTCCGCCGGCGCCTCATCCGGCGATCTCTTCTTTTCAGCCTCCTCGCGTTCTTTCTTCTCTTTCTCCAGCTGTTCGGCCGTCTTCTTCGGTTTCCGAGCAAAATATCTCGTGCTGATCTTCCGGCTCAGGATGCTGGCTTGGGTCCAGTCACCTTTCTCGATGCACAAGGCCACCTGTTCGAGAATGAATTCCGTCTTCTCTCTCCTCGTCATGGAGCCGAAGGTCTCGACTTGCAGTTCACAGAGGACGTCGCACGCCGAGGTGATGTCGCCCTGCTCCTTTTTGATGTCGGACAGGATCCGTGTGATTCGCGCCCGTTCGACTTCCACAAAAATCTATCCACCGTCAGTCCGGACGAAGAGGCCGGTGGAGAAAATCGGGTCTGACCTTCCCCTCCGTGACCGTCCTGAGCGCCTCAATGACGCTGAGCTTGGTCTCGATATTGGGTGTCTGGTCCAGGAAGCTCATGACGACCTGCACCATCTTCGTGATCGCCTGCTTGAGCTGGCCATGTTTCTTCGACAGCAGGAGCAGCTCTTCGTTGAGTAAACTCCAGTCGCCTGCATCTTTGCATATCGTGACGATGGCGGTCAGACACCGTGAGGTCGAAGCGAGATCTGAAGACTGCTTGAGGTCAGCCTGCCGTCCACGAGTCGCTCGGTCGCCGCGTACCTGTCTAGCTTGCTTCTCGAGCAGTAATATCTTGTCTACAGCTTTATGGATATCTGTCTGTGGTATGTCAGCATATGCGCCTGGCCGCCGACCGCCAACGAATTACTTTAGCAAGCGCTTCGGCCTCCGGTATGACTCGGTCGGTCTCTTTCGAGAAGTCCTTCTCGGCCTTGAGCACGCCGTCCGACATGGCAGCAGGCACAACTGGAAGAAGCCGAAGATGAGAGAAATATGGATGAGAGCCGAATAACTATCCGAGCGACGCAAACGACTTTGACGGACTGAGATGTTATGATGGAGACTAGCTTCAAGGCATCGCATAACCCAAATAATGGCCCTGGCACATCGACGCGTCCTTGGCGCCTGCTACACTCCTTTAGCGCCACAGCCAATCAGAGCCTCATCGGTACGTCGCTCACAAAGGGGATTCGAGTGAATACGATGTTTATGGGTACAATAGCCTGAGTTTTATCACTTCCATAGGAAATACCTCTATACATAACCTCTCTTCGTCGACGCCCCCATCTAACCCCGGCGTCCTCTTATATCAGTGACGTATACGGATCTGATTCATCACAACGTGTCCAAGAAGCCTTGACTTTCCAACAACAAGATGATCTGATGCACAATGCTCCGAACAGACTGCTTCTCAACGTCGACCGTCAAGTCTGCATCCGTGGGCGTTTCGTATGGATCATTGACCCCGGTGAAGTTCTTGATCGAGTTCCTCCTCGCTCGGGCATAGACACCGCGTTTGTCGGTCTTTTCACAATACTCCAGACTGGTGGCCACATGGATCAAAAAGAAGCTGCCATACTTCTCCACCGTCTCACGGGCATCTTGCCGTGCCTCCTCGAATGGAGCAATGGGGGCGGCGATCACGGCGGCACCGGCTTTGGTGAGCTCCGACGCCACGAAGGCGATGCGGGCGATGTTGGTATCACGATCGTCTCGTGTGAAGCCCAGCTCGGACGACAACTCGTGGCGGACAGTCTCGCCGAGTAACAAGGTGACGGGGCGACCGCCTTGCTCGTTCAAGGTGACCTGCAACGCCCGCGCGATGGCATCCTTGCCGGAATTCTGATATCCAGTGAGGAAGATGGTGAAACCCTGCTTCGATCGAGCCGGATTGGATTCTCTCAACACCCTGACAACCTCGGGATAACTGAACCATTCCGGGATCGGGGCCCCGAGTCGGAGGCGTCTGCGCAGTTCCGTCCCCGAGATATCGAGCGTCTTGACTCCAGGCGGCACCTGATCTTTCGGTCGGTACTCATCCGTGTCAGGAAGATATGTCATTTGTTGGAACTCGACGACCTCGATCCCCAGCTCGGTGCGGTATTTCTCGACCGCATGCTGTGCATCGTACGGACCGTAGAAGTCCTTGCCAGCGCTGTTCTTCCCGGGTCCGGCGTGATCTCTTCCAATGATGAAATGCGTGGCGCCGTGGTTCTTGCGGATGATGGCGTGCCAGATGGCCTCGCGGGGACCGCCCATGCGCATGGCCAAACCGAGCAAGCCCAGGACGGCCATCCCATTCGGATACCGGGGCATCAGAGCTTGGTATACGCGAACGCGGGTGAAGTGGTCAATGTCTCCGGGCTTGGTCAAGCCGACCACTGGGTGGATGAGGACGTTGGCCTGCCGCGCACGAGCAGCTCGGACGGTCAACTCTCGATGGGCGCGGTGCATGGGATTCCTGGTCTGGAAAGCCACGACCCGAGTCCAGCCGAGCTTCTCAAAGTGCGACCGCAGTTCTGCGGGCGTGTACCGAAGGGCAACATAGTCGTAGTGGTTCAGCCGGTTGACCGCTTCGACCTTGCCGCCGACGTAGAACTCTTTGGTAGTATTGAAGAGATATTTGATGGCCGGATGTTCTGGGTCACCCCCGAACACTTCTTGTGCTTCCTTCTTCTTGTCCGGTCGGTACACATCGTCCACGGTCAGAATTGCGAGATTGCGGTCGTCTCGAAAATCGCGGAGGGCGATACGGACGCCGGGCTTGATTTGACGTTGCTCAACGATCTGGGCACTGACATCCAGGCAGATGGGCATGCTGAAAAGGGTGCCATCGGACAGTCTCAGCTTTTCGACCACGCCATTGTAATCCTTCTCGTTCAAGAAGCCTTCGAGCGGGGAGAAGCCGCCGTTGAGGATGAGTTCGAGATCGCAGAGTTGGCGCTCGGTAAGGACAACGGCTGGAAGGGTTTCTGCCTCTGCTGCAAGCTGGTCATGTCGCGGTGCGTCACGGACCAAAAGGTCTTTCAGAACCCCTCCGTGTGGTGGATTGGCCATGCTTGTGAAGAGACTGCCTTGCGAGGAACCAGTGGAATCCCAAGGCTGCAAAAGACTGAAGACGGGAGAAAGGGAATGAACAAATGCCACAGGACTGGATGAGATGAGAAGAGCAGGATCCAGTCAATGGCACTTCATGTCCAAGAAGGCCGCGTTGGCAATGTCGCCATCATGCCGCGTCGTTGCCAGGAAATATTTTTCTTGTGCGCCAGGGCCAAATGCTTACCCCCCATATCTAACCCCCCCGTCGATATTACCCCTGGGTCAGCCAGATCTTCGGGTGCCTTACAGTGGCGCCGCTGGGAAGCGCATCGTCAAAGCCATTAGAGGCACGTTATGGCGCTACTTGTTTCGCTTGTCGCCAATCCCACTCTTCGACATCCCGGAGGGGCAGATAAGAAGTCAATACATCTGCAACGGATGCTATGTCTGTCACACGGCCAAAGGCCTCGGGCCGAGCACAGTACCTGGGAAAAAGATAGATCGACATCACAGTTCATTTCTCTCCCGTGTGTGTCCTGCTGGCCATCATCTAAGATTGTCTCTGCCCTCACACAGGGGTTGAGCATCATCCCCAACAGGCAATCCACTTTTTTTCCGCTGGAACCGAACTTCTTTTGCCTTCCGATGCGCTGATGCAAATCTGAGCTGGTATGGAATCGCTCCTCTCGTGTCAGGCGCATGTTGATCATGCAGGATTCCCAAGCCATCGCTGATGCTGATGCCCGAAACGCCGACGCTATGCTCAAAACACAAAATCTCCGGGTACGAGATTACAACGGCGGGCTGACTCTCTGGAGTGCTTTCTCCAGCGCCTCGCGCTCTCTTTTCTTCTCTTGCTCCATCAAAAACTGGGCGTATTTGGAGCGTGGGTTGTGGATGCCACATTCCGTCTTCTCCTGGCCTTTCCAGCGGCCGGCACGCTCATCTTCGGATTCCTGAACGGGGACGGTCGAGTGCCAGTCTCCGACACTCTTGTACCCTCGGTCGAGGAGGGTATTATAGGGAACATCGTGTTCCTGGACATAGTCTCGGATTTGTTGGAACGACCAGTTGGCCAATGGGTTGATCTTGATCAAGCCGGCCTCGTCGACCTCGATGATGTCAAGGTCACCGCGCTTACCCCCTTGGCTTCTCCTCCTCCCGGTCAAGACGGCATACGCTTGCAGCTCTCGGTAAGCTCGCTGCGCCGGCTCCACCTTGACCAAGTAATCATATCTGGTGTCGTCTGTCTCCCACAATCTCTCACCATATTTGTCTCCAAACTCCTTTTCTGTCTCCACGCCTTCGGGCTTGAACGTGTGGACATTGACCAGGGGAAATCTCGTTCGGACCCGGTCGACCAGTTCGTACGTTTCTGGGAAATGGTGCAAGGTGTCAATGAAGATCAGGTCGACCATTTGGGGCCGCGGAATCTTCAGCTTGGAGAGCATGTCGAGAGTGACCAAGCCTGACAAGCCAAAGGCGGTCGTCTGGTATAGGTGGGGCAGCGTGGTGATGCACCATCTCAGGATCTCTTGCGGCTCGAGGAACTGCAGCTGTCGATTGAGGAATTGGAGGTGTGGCTTCGTGAAATAAACCTCGGGCAGGTCAATCTCGCTGTTGCTGCCGCTTCCATAGCCAGAATCTTCTGCGGTCAATGGGGGGCTGCTCTGGCCACTGCCAGAGGGGGACTGGGTCCGTGAAGACATTGTGGGGATCGTTACTATGCAAGGATGCAATCCACTGACAGAGAAAGAGACAAAGAGAGAGGCAAGACAGACAGAGACAGAATGGACCGCAAGAAAAGGGCCTGCGAAAAGCTCCGAGAACGGGGATGCTGTGGACGCAACGATCCAAACCCTTTACAAATCATCATCGGGTATCTCATCGTTGAGCACGCAATTCTGCTGTGGAGCGCACTAGAAGTCGCCATCTCACCGGCATTGAACTCATCAGGGCAAAACTTGCTGCACGTGACCAG
>Ga0255336_100182_pt1 | contig 134729 bp, 118 predicted proteins | sample MeOH1_35cm_T3_17_FD_189102 | JGI IMG/M metagenome (GOLD analysis project Ga0255336, IMG submission 189102) | Sandy soil microbial communities from University of British Columbia, Vancouver, Canada - MeOH1_35cm_T3_179 | ecosystem: Engineered > Artificial ecosystem > Sand microcosm > Unclassified... | reverse complement strand
GTGCTGGCGTCGACCGGCTTTTGCGGCCGCGAGCTGTATGCGATCGACGACCGTCCGAACCAGTTGTACATGGTCGGCTCGATGGGCTGCGTGACGCCGTTCGCGCTGGGCCTCGCGCTCGCGCGTCCCGACCTGCACGTGGTCGCGCTCGACGGCGACGGCGCGGCGCTCATGCGCATGGGCGCGTTCGCGACGCTCGGCGCGTACGGCCCGTCGAATCTCACGCACGTGCTGCTCGACAACGGCGCGCACGATTCGACCGGCGGTCAGGCGACGGTATCGTCGCAAGTTTCGTTCGCGGGAGTGGCGGCGGCCTGCGGTTATGCGTCGGCGATTGAAAGCGACGACCCGAGCGTGATCGACGAGTTGTTCGACGCGGCACCGGCGCCGCACGGCCCGCGCTTCGCGCGTCTCGCGATTCGCCGCGGCACGCCCGACGGCCTGCCGCGTCCCACCATCACCCCGCCCGATGTGAAAACGCGCCTGATGCGCCACATCGGCGCCGCTTAAGGAGTCCGCGAATGCTGCTGCTCAATCCCGGCCCGGTGACGCTCACCGAACGCGTTCGCAACAGCCTGCTGCAGACGGACCTGTGCCACCGCGAAAGCGAGTTTTTCGACTTGCAGGAAGAAGCCCGCACGCGTCTGGTCGATCTGTACGGTCTGAACGCGAGCGAATGGCAGGCCGTGCTGATGACCGGCTCCGGCACGGCCGCCGTCGAGAGCATGACCGCCGCGCTGGTGCCGCAAAACGGCAAGCTGCTGGTGGTGGAAAACGGCGTGTACGGCGAACGCATTGCGCAGATCGCCACGCAATACGGCATCGCGCATGAATCGCTGAAGCACGACTGGATGCAGGCGCCGGATCTCGCGAAAATCGCCGAACGGCTCGACGCCGACAAGGCGTTCACGCACCTCGCCGTGATCCATCACGAAACCACCACCGGCCGCCTGAACGATCTGCCGGCGCTCGCCGCGCTGTGCCGCGCACGCGGTCTGCGTTTGCTGGTGGACGGCGTCAGCAGCTTCGGCGCGGAAGCGATCGATTTCGCGGACGTGAGCCTCGACGCGGTCGCGGCGACGGCGAACAAATGCCTGCACGGCGTGCCGGGCGCGTCGTTCGTGCTGGTGCGGCGCGCCGCGCTTGCGCAGGCGGCGAGCCGCACGTACTACCTGGACCTCGGGCGTCTCGCGCGTTTGCAGGATCAGCGCAACACGCCGTTCACGCCGTCGGTGCATGCGTACTACGCGCTCGTCGAGGCGTTGCGCGAACTGGCCGACGAAGGCGGCTGGCACGCGCGTCACGCGCGCTATGCCGCGCTCGCCGAGCAGACGCGCGCGGGTCTCGCCGAGCGGGGTATCGGCAGCGTGTTGCCGGCGGAGCAATCGTCGGTGGTGCTGCGCGCGTATCGCTTGCCGGCCGGCGTGTCGTATCCGCAACTGCACGACGCGCTCAAGGCGCGCGGCTTCGTCATCTATGCGGGGCAGGGCGGGCTGTCGGCGGAACTGTTCCGCATCTCGACGATGGGCAACCTCCACGCCGCCGACATCGACCGGCTGTTGCAGGGCTTTACCGATCTCATGCGCTGATCGGGGGCGGCTCGGGTTCAGGCGCCGGGCCGCTTTCGGCTCGGCGCCGATTCACGCTTCGGCCTCGCGCCAATTCATGCGTCAAGCCCACCGCGGCGCCAATCCTCATACCGGGTCTTTGTCCGGCGGTCCCTCGGGCTGCTGCGGCTCATCGGTGTGATGCCCCGGCGACGGCGGCACGAGCGGATCGGCTTCCGGGTCGCGGGTCGGATCGGCGTTGGGATCGGGAATCGGGCTGGTATGCATGTCGTAGCTCATTGCACCACCTGTGAGTGGAAAAGAAGGCGTGGCCGGCGATGAAATGCGCGCCGGCCATTTCCTTCAATCGTAGGCGATCCGGCGTGCATGGCGCCGCCTACTTTTTCAAGCGGCGGCCCACGCTCAACTGCCAGTAACGCTCGGTGGCGAACACGTCGTCGTAATTGCCCGCGCCGAACGCACGCAACTGGCTTTCGTAGGCGAGCACCGCTTCGCGTTTGAGCAGCGCGCGGCGCTGAACGTCGATGGTGTGCCCCGCGCTCGGATGCGCCGGCGTCGCGACGATGCCGCGCTGCGCGAGATCGGCGAGCCGCGCCTGCACGACGCCGGGCGTGCGCCGGTGAATCGCTTCCTCATAGCCGAACCACGTCAGATGCGACAGGCGCGGCAGGATTTCGCAGCAGGCTTCGAACACCCGCACGTGGTCGTCGTGATACAGGCCGAGCGGCATCAGCAAGGTGTTCGCGGTCGAGCGATAGATGGTTTCCTCCAGCGCCGCCGCCATCCTGCTGATCGACGGCGAGTCCGAATACTGGGCGTCGCGAAACGGCATGCGCAACGGAATCGCGTCGAGTAGCTCGAGCGCGCGGTTGTCTTCGAGCGTGCGTTCGTGAATGGCCTGATGCGCGTTCGCGAAGCCCGACTTTTCATCCCATTCGGTATGCATCTGCTGCTCGGGCGGCGCGGCGAACACCGTGCAGACCGCCGCGTCGGGATGCGCGGCGAGCAACGCGCCGCAACTGAAGACGGCGTCGTCGAAATGGGGCGAGACGATGAAGAGGCGTCGGCTGGTTTCGCTCATGGACGTGTGGTGGTGTCGAACGCGCGGGGCCGCATTCGAGGCGTAAGCGTGGGCGCAAATCGCGATGTCACCTCAGCTTAGGCGGAATCGGGACGGCTTGCGCAACATCTGATGAGCGCAAGGCGCATGCCTGGGCGCGCCGGGCTGCCGGCAGTCGTCTGCGCACCAGCATCGCGGCCACGCCGCCTACACGTTGCGCAAATCTTCCGGCGTATCGACATCGCGCAAGATGCCCGGATCGTCGACGTCCAGCCGCGTGACATGCTGCGACATCAACAGGGAGCGCGCGCCCGCGTCGCCGTCGAGCTTCAGCAGCGCATCGCGGTGCGCGACGCCGAAGCCGACCGGATGCCCGCGTTGCCCCTCGTAAAACGGCGCGACCAGCGACGCGCCGCCATCCAGCGCACGCGCGAGCGCTTCGATCGTCGTCACGGCGATGCGCGGCATGTCGGCGAGCGCGACGATCCAGCCTTCGGCGTCGTCGCTCGCCTCGATGCCCGCGGCGAGGCTCGCGCCCATGCCGCGCTCGGCGGCCGGGGCGAACACCACCTCGCAGCCGGCGTCGTTCAGCAGGCGCGCAAGGGCGTCCGAGCCGGGCCGCACCACGGCCACCACGCGCGGCACGACCGCGAGCAGCCGATGCGCGGCTTCATGCGCGACCGGCGTGCCGTCGCGCATGCGCGCGAGCAGCTTGTTGTGCATGCCGTCCGGGTCGAAGCGCGAGCCGAGACCGGCGGCGAGCAACACGCCAGTGGCGAGCGAGGCATAGGCCATGAGCGGGCACCGGGAGAAAGGATGAAACCGATTGTGCGTTGCAACGCATGACGAGGCAAGCGCGAAAGCATCCCTTCAAACCCGCACCTGCCCCATCACCTTATCGAGCGTGATCGGCAAATCGCGCACGCGCACGCCGGTCGCGTGAAACACCGCATTCGCAATCGCCGCCGGCACGCCCGTAATGCCGATCTCACCGATGCCGCGCACGCCGAGCGAGTTGATATACGGATCCGGCCGGTCAATGAAGGTAATGTCGAGGGAGCCGATATCCGCGTTCACCGGCACGTGGTACTCCGCGAGATTCGCGTTGGTGAAGCGTCCAGTGCGCGTATCGAGCGAGCTTTCCTCCTGCAACGCGGCCCCCACGCCCCACACGATGCCGCCCAGCATCTGGCTGCGCGCGGTCTTCTCGTTGAGCACGCGGCCCACGTCGTAGACGGCGACGACCCGCGGCACGCGGATCGTGCCGAGATCCGCGTCGACGTGAACCTCGACGAATACCGCGCCGAACGAGTGAAACGAGTACTTCTGCTTCTCGTCGCCGGGCTTGACGCTCGAGGCCGCCTCGATCGGCTTGCCGCCCGAGCGCGCGATGATCGCCGCCGCCGGATCGCGCTTCGCCGGCTGTGAGCGGCTCATCACCCAGCCGTTTTCCACGGTGACGTCGTCGAGCGCGAGGCCGTGCACGGGCGAGGCCTGATCCGCGAGCGCCAGTGCGATCAACTGGCTGCGCGCCTGGCTCGCGGCGTCGCGCACGGCCGGCGATACGCTCGCCGCCGATTGCGAGCCGCCCGACACCGGCGCGCGAGGCAGCGACGAATCGCCGAGCGCGAAGCGGATGCTTTCGGGCGCGAAGCCGAGCGCGTCGGCGGCCACCTGGGTCATCACGGTGTAGGTGCCGGTGCCGATGTCCTGCGTGCCGGAGGCGACCATCGCGGTGCCGTCCGGCAGAATCCGCGCAATCGCCGCGGCTTCGCTGCGGTTGGCCGGATACGTGGCGGTCGCCATGCCCATGCCGATCAGCGTATTGCCGTTACGCATCGAGCGGGGCGCGCCGCTGCGCCGCGACCAGCCGAACTTCTGCGCGCCGATCTGGTAACACTCGCGCAAGGATTTGCCCGACCACGGCTTGTTTTCCTGCGGATCGGCGTCGGCGTGATTCTTCATGCGCAGCGCGAGCGGGTCCATGTTCAACGCCGCCGCGAGTTCGTCCATGGCCGATTCGAGCGCGAACGAGCCGGTCGTTTCGCCGGGGGCGCGCATGAAGGTCGGCGTGCCGAGGTTCAACTGCACGAGCCGGTGCGTGGTGATCTGATTAGGCACCGCGTACAGCATGCGCGTGACCATGCAGCAGGTCTCGGTCCAATCCTCGATCGTCGACGTGTTCGAGATGCTGTCGTGGCGCATCGCGGTCAGCGTGCCGTCGCGCCGCGCGGCGAGCACCAGGTGCTGCTCGGTTCGCGGACGCGCGCCGACCGGGCCGAACATCTGCGGCCGTTGCAGCACGAGCCGCACCGGGCGTCCCGTCTGCTTCGCCGCCATCGCGCACAACGACACATGCGACCACGACGAGCCCTTGCAACCGAACCCGCCGCCGACGAACGGCGAGATCACGCGCACGTCGCCGGGCGCGATGCCGAACGTTTTGGCGACCGCCTGCGCCGCGCCGCTCACGCCTTGCGTCGAATCGTAGAGCGTGAGTTGCGGGCCGTCCCAGCGCGCCATCGTCGCGTGCGGCTCCATCGGATTGTGATGCTCGATCGGCGTGGTGTAGGTCACGTCGACGTGCACCGCCGCGCCGCGCATGCCGCCCTCGAAGCTGCCGCGCCGCGTATCGGTCTGCCGGCCTTGCGGCTTGTCCGGCGCATGGCTGTTCGACTTGGCCCGCGTGAAATCGAGCATCGCCGGGCTCGCCTGGTAAGCGATGCGCAACTGACGCGCGGCGTCGGTCGCCTGTTCGAGCGTGTCCGCGACCACCACCGCGACTGGCTCGTTGTTGTAGTGAACCTCGTTGTCCTGCAGCAGCGAGAGGCGGCGGCCGGCCGGCGGCGCCAACGCGGGCTTGCCGCCGTTCGGCAGGCGCGGCGCGTTCTGATACGTCATCACGAGCAGCACGCCGGGCAGCGCCTGCGCGCGGGCCGCGTCGATCGACGCAATCGTGCCGCACGCGATCGTGCTGGTGACGAGCACCGCATGCGCGAGACGCGCCTCGGGAAACTCGCCGGCATAGCGCGCCTCGCCGGTTACCTTGAGCAGACCGTCGGTGCGGTCGAACGGTTGTCCGATCAGATTCATGCGACACCTCCGGCACGGCCAGCGGCCTGGTTCACCGCGCGCACGATCGCGCGTTGCGCGAGCTGCACCTTGAAACGGTTGTCGTGTTGGGGCCGCGCATCGCGCAGCGCGGCGGCGGCGGCGTCTCGCAGCGTCGCTTGCGTGAGCGGCCGGCCGTCGAGCATCTGTTCGGCGGCGCTCGCGCGCCACGGTTTATGCGCGACGCCGCCCAAGGCGATACGCGCGGTCTTCACGCGCTCGCCGTCCATCTGCAAGGCGGCGGCGACCGAGACGAGCGCGAACGCATAACTGGCCCGGTCGCGCACTTTCAGGTAATGCGAACGCGCGCTGAAGAGCGCTGGCGGCAGATCCACCGCGGTAATCAATTCACCGGGCTGCAAGGTGGTGTCGAGCTCGGGCCGATCGCCGGGGAGCCGGTGAAAATCGGCGAACGCAATGGTCCGCTCGCCTGCCGGGCCGCTCACGCGCACCACCGCATCGAGCGCGGCAAGCGCCACGCTCATATCCGACGGGTTCACGGCGATGCATTGCGCACTCGCGCCGAGAATCGCGTGCGTGCGATTGTGGCCGTCGAGCGCGGCGCACCCGCTGCCGGGCGTGCGTTTATTGCATTGCGTGAAGGCGGTGTCGTAAAAGTAGCCGCAGCGGGTTCGTTGCAGCAGATTCCCGCCGACCGTCGCCATATTGCGCAGTTGCGCCGATGCGCCCGCCAGAAATGCTTGCGACAACAGCGGGTATTGCTCGCGCACCAGCGCATGATTCGCCGCATCGCTGTTGCGCACGAGCGCGCCGATGCGGATGCCGCCGTCGGGGAGCGTCGTGATCGTATCGAGTCCGCGAATATGCGTGATATCGATGAGCCGCACGGGCCGCGTCACGCCGCCCTTCATCAGATCGAGCAGATTCGTGCCGCCGCCGATGAACACCGCGCCGGGTTGCTGAACCGCGCGCACCGCGCCGGCGATATCGCCGGCGCGTTCGTAAGAGATTGCATCCATGCTGGTCGCTCCGTCAGGCGTTGCCGGTGCCGTTGCCATCGCTCGCGGCGCTGCCGCTCTGGCTACCGCCTTCATGCACCGCGCGCACCGCGGCGACGATGTTCGCGTAGGCGCCGCAACGGCAAATATTGCCGCTCATGCGCTCGCGAATCTCGTCGTCGGAAAATTGAGCTGGGCGGCGGCGCACATCGGCCGTCACGGTGCTGGCCGCGCCGTCGCGGAATTCGCTCAGCAGGGCCGTCGCGGAACATAACTGACCCGGTGTGCAGTAACCGCACTGGAAAGCATCGTGTTCGATGAAGGCGCGCTGCATCGGACTCAGCGCGCCGTTGGCGGCGAGCCCCTCGACCGTCGTGATGTTCTGGCCTTCATGCATGACGGCGAGCGTCAGGCACGAGTTGATGCGGCGGCCGTCGGCGAGCACGGTGCAAGCGCCGCACTGCCCGCGGTCGCAACCTTTCTTGGTGCCCATCAGGCCCGCGTATTCACGCAGCGCATCGAGCAGGGTCACGCGCGGTTCGAGTCGTAGCGCATAAGCGCGGCCGTTGATCGTCAACGTGACCGGGCGCGGCGGTACGGCGTCGCGAGCTTGCGCGGGCGGTGCGGACGGCGATTGATCTTGCGCGCGAAGGTGCGGCGCCGCACCGACCGTGGCGGCCGCGGCAGCCGATTGCAGAAAGCGGCGTCGCGCGGGTCGACGTGGGGTGGCGTTCTTGTCGCCCGAATCCTGACATTCCTTATTCGAAGACATGACGTTCAGTTGACTCCATTCAAAGGTGCATGCACGCTGGCGATGCGCCGGTATCCGACGCGCGCGATCCGACACACGGCAGGTAGCATGTTCGGTGCCGTTGCGTCTTCAACCGTATGAAAAAATCACGGAGACAGCAAAGATGACTTCACGAAAAAGAGTCACGCCGGCGCTACAGTCCGGCTCACCGGCGCGGGCGATCGCCACGGGCGTGGCGGCCGTTATCGTTCTGACCGCTTGCCACAGCGGTGACGACGACGTCAAGCCTCCGCAAGCCAACGTCTTGCCGAGCTTCATCAAGAGCGCGGTGAAAACCCAATCCTACGACGGCAACGCCGACGATCTGCTGACAGCGGGCCTCGGCAAGACCGGCCTCGCGTCGGCCACCGCGCCGGCCATCGCCAACCCGGCGCAGCCGAGCGCCGCCGAGCTGCGGCGGCTTGCGATCTGGTCGAACTATCGCGCGCTCGTCGACATGACGGCGAACGGCGGTTATGGACGCTTCTGGGGACCCAATGTCGACCTGAACGGCAACGACACGCTAGGCGAAGGCAAGATCGCCGGCAAGGAATACCTCGCATTCGCCGACGACGGCAGCGGCAAGCAGAACGTCAGCATGCTCGTGCAGATACCGGCGAGCTTCAATGCGGATCAGCCGTGCATCGTCACGGCGACGTCATCCGGTTCGCGGGGCGTATACGGCGCGATTTCCGCGGCCGGCGAGTGGGGCCTCAAACGCGGCTGCGCGGTGGCCTATACCGACAAGGGCGGCGGCAACGGCGCGCATGAACTGTCGACCAACCGCGTCACCTTGATCGACGGCACGCTCGCGGACGCGGGCGCCGCGGGCAAGGCGAGCCTCTTCACGGCGAACCTCGGCAATGTCGATCTGGCCACGTTCAATAGCCAGTTCCCGAATCGCTATGCGTTCAAGCATGCGCATTCGCAGCAGAACCCGGAGCAGGACTGGGGCAAGAACACGCTGCAAGCCATCCAGTTCGCCTATTGGGCGCTCAACGATTCGTATGGTCCGCTCAACGGCTCGGCGCACACGGTGCGTTATGCGAGCGGCAGCATCACGACCATCGCGGCGTCGGTGAGCAACGGCGGCGGCGCGTCGCTCGCGGCGGCCGAGCAGGATACGTCCGGCCTGATCACCGCGGTCGTGGTCGGCGAACCGCAGATCAACTTGCGGCTGCCCGCCTCGGTGTCGGTCACGCAGGGCGGCGCGCCGGTCGGGGCGATCGGCAAGCCGCTCGCCGACTACACCACGCTCGCCAACACCTTGCAGCCGTGCGCGGCGCTCGCGCCGGCCGCAACCGGCGCGCCCTATCTGAGCGCGCTGCCGCTGGCCACCACCAATGCCATTCGCACCGCGCGATGCGCGTCGCTGGCGAGCGCCGGCATCATCACCGGCGGCGACGTGGCGACCCAGGCGACCAACGCGCTCGCGCTGCTGCATCAGAACGGCTATCAGGCCGACTCCGATGTGCTGCAAGCGCCGATGTGGGATTCGCAAGCGGTGCCGGCCGTCGCCGTGACCTATGCGAACGCGTACGCGCGTTCGAGCGTCACGGACAACCTCTGCAACTTCAGCTTAGGCACCACCAGTTCGACGGGTGCGGCCGGCGTGACGCCGGCGGTCTCGCCGATGCTCACGGTATTCGGCAACGGCAACGGCGTGCCGCCCACCAACGGCGTCAATCTCGTCTTCAACGCGGGCGCGACGGGGGCCGCGGATCATCGGCTCGCGACCGCCGACGCCAGCTACGCCGGCGCGGCCTGCCTGCGTACGCTGTGGACCAACGGCACGTTGACCAACAGCGTGGAGGCGGTGCGCGTCAACGCCAATCTGCACGGCAAGCCCGCGATCATCGTGCAGGGTCGCGCCGATGCGCTCGTGCCGATCAACCACGCATCGCGTCCGTACCTCGGGCTCAATCAGTTGACCGAGGGCGGCGCAAGCAAGCTGTCGTTCTATGAAGTGACGAACGCCCAGCATTTCGATGCGTTTCTCGGCGTGGCCGGCTTCGATACGCGCTTCGTGCCGCTGCACTACTACGACATTCAGGCGCTCAATCTGATGTGGAGTCATCTGAAGAGCGGCACGCCGCTGCCGCCGTCGCAGGTGATTCACACGGTGCCGCGCGGCGGCACCCCCGGCGCCGCGCCGCCGCTCACCACGGCCAACTTGCCGGCGATCGCGGCCACCCCGGCGGCCAATGCGATCACGGTCGCCAATGGCGCGGTGAACGTGCCGAACTGAGTGGGCGAGGCCCGCGGCGCGCGCTTTCGGCGCGCGTGACGCGGGCCGCTCAGGTACGACCAGGCCCGACCAGGAACAAGCGATGCTACCGCTGACGACGTCAAGCGCGTTCAGAGGAGAGCGAATGCAGTTCGACTACCGGCATTTCCACATCGACTGCCGCGCCCGCCATGCGGAAGACGGCTACTACTACGCGAGAGCCCGCATCACGCACGTTCCGCAAGATAACGGGCATTGCCGCTCGCACGATTCCGGCGACATCGACGCCTTTTCGAACGAAGCCGATGCCATTACATGCGCGAAGTCATGGGCGATGGAGTGGTGCGATACGGCGGCAGCCTAGATCGCCTTGCAGGGAGAACACGCCGTGGCGAAGCTCCGAATTGCGACTTTCAACATCAACGGAATCCGTTCGCGCTTGCCGGCGCTATTGCAATGGCTCGAGCGGGAGGCGCCCGACATCGTGTGCCTGCAGGAACTCAAGGCGCTCGACAGCGCGTTTCCCGTCGAGCCGCTGCGCGAAGTGGGCTATAGCGCCATCTGGCAAGGACAGAGCGCATGGAACGGCGTGGCGATTCTGTCGAAGGGAGAGGCGCCGCATGAAAGCCGCCGCGGCCTGCCCGGTTTCGAGGAGGACACGCACAGCCGCTATCTGGAAGCGGCCGTGGGCGGCGTGCTGGTGTGCTGCCTGTATCTGCCGAACGGCAATCCGCAGCCGGGCCCCAAGTTCGACTACAAGCTCGCATGGTTCGACCATCTGATCGCGCATGCGGCGAAGCTGTTCAGGAGCGGCCATCCAGTGGTGCTGGCCGGCGACTTCAACGTCGTGCCCACCGACGAGGACATCTACAATCCGCGTTCATGGCTGAAGGACGCGCTGCTGCAACCCGAAAGCCGCGAGCGTTATCGGCGCCTGCTCGCGCAAGGCTGGACCGACTCACTGCGCACGCATTTCGGCGACGAGCGCGTCTACACCTTCTGGGATTATTTCCGCCGTCATTGGGACACCAACTCCGGCTTGCGGATCGACCACATTCTGCTGAGCGCGGACCTCGCGCCGCGTTTGCGCGATGCGGGCGTCGACCGCTGGGCGCGCGGCGAGCCGCATGCGAGCGATCATGCGCCGGCGTGGGTGGAACTGGAGATGGGCGCGGCGCGCCGCAGGAAAAACGGCTGACCGGGCGATCGCTCACGGCGGACCGCCCGGCGTTCATCGAAGCCGCCGAATAGCGGCGAGACCAGGAGACTAATAGTCGCGCCGCGAGCCGCCGTGCGACCACAGCGCGCCGGCCACGAAACCGGCGAGCGCGACCACCGCGAGCGTGGTGAACGGGCTTTCAGCCGTGGTTTCGCGTAACAGACTGGTGGTATTCGCGCAAAGCTGCTGCGCCTTACCGCTCAATTCGCGGGCCTTGCCCGCCATCTGCTCGCGTGTGTCGCCGAGCATCTCGCCGGCCGCGCCTTGAACCTTGCCCGCGGCTTCCTTCACCGCGCCTTGTGCTGAATTGGTGTCCATACGTTTGCTCCCGTTGTCATATTTACGTGTGAACTCGTCGCAATTGCAACGCCGCCACACCAAGGTTCGCGCAGGCCGCCCGGCAAAAAGGGCGGCTTACGTCCACCGGACAGGGCGCAAGAAGCGCGCCCGAGGAGCCACGATCGACTGGACGCCGGCAAAAGACTACGGCGAGCGGCGGGTGAAGCTCACCGGCTGCAAGCGCCCGGCCACCGTGGGAATGGCTGAACTCGCCGGCACGCTGTCGTCGATCGCGGTGCGTCCGCCGTCGTGGAAGAACGCCAGCTCCGCGGCCTTGTTCAGCACGAGGATGCTGATGCGCCGGTTAGTCGGTTCATCCGTGACGCGGCTATTCAGCGGCAGCACGTCCGCCAGCCCGCGCACCTGCAGCACCTTGTCCGCATGCATGCCGCCGGCCACCAGCGCGCGGCGCGCGGCGTTCGCGCGTTCGGACGACAACTCCCAGTTCGAATAGCCTTCCGGGCCCGCGGCGAACATCACCGCGTCCGTATGGCCGGCAATCGAAACGCGGTTCTCCACGTCGTTGAGCGCCGCGCCGATCTGCGTGAGGATCGTCACCGCGTACGGTTGCAGCTTCGAACTGCCGGACGGAAACATCGGCCGGTTCTGCGAATCGACGATCTCGATGCGCAGCCCTTCGTTCGTGATCGAAATGCGGATCTGGTCCTTGAACGACTTCAGCGTGGGGCTCTGCTCGATCAACGCGGTGAGCTTCGCCTTCAGTTGCTGCAGGCGGGCCGCGTCGGCGGGCGACACGGTCGGCGCGGCCGTGGCCGGCGGCTCGATCTGGCTTTTCTTGCCGTCGCCGGGCCGCGTATCGGAGACGTCGCGGCCGCCGCCTTGCACCACGCTGGGACGCGCCGCGGCCGTGCTGTCGTTGCCGCCGAGCATGGCCGACAGCGGGGTGTTGAAGTAATCCTCGATGCCCTGCTTGTCGTACTTCGACGTGGAGCCGAGCAGCCACATCAGCAGAAAGAACGCCATCATCGCGGTGACGAAGTCGGCGTAGGCGATTTTCCATGCGCCGCCGTGATGCGCGCCGTGGTCGCCGCCTTTCTTCGAGCGGCGCACGATCACCGGGGCCGGCGTCTCACCCTGCGAGCCGCGCGATTTTCTGTCGCTCATCATGGCGCTCCGGTCAGGCCGAGGCCGACGCCGGCTTCGGCGTCTTGGTGGCGCGCACGGCGTCGTCGAGTTCCTGGAAGCTCGGACGGTCCGCGGTGAACAGCACCTTGCGGCCGAATTCGACGGCCACCGGCGGCGCGTAGCCCGAGAGCGACGCGAGCAGCACGGCCTTCACGCACTGATACGGTTTGGCTTCCGCGCGGGCCTTCGCATTGAGCAGGTCGGCGAGCGGGCCGATGAAGCCATACGCGAGAAGAATGCCGAGAAACGTGCCGACCAAAGCGCCGGCGATCATTTCGCCGAGCACGGCGGGCGGCGCGCCGACCGAACCCATCGTGTGAACCACGCCCATGACCGCGGCGACGATGCCGAAGGCGGGCAGGCCGTCGGCCATTTTCTGGATCGCGTTGGCCGCGATCGACGCTTCCGCGTGATGCGTGGCCAGTTCCTCGTCGATCAGGTCCTGCACTTCGAGCACGTTGACGTTGCCGCCGGACATCATGCGCAGATAGTCGACGATGAAGTCGAGCAGATGATGGTCGCCGAGAATCTGCGGATACTTCTGGAAGATCACGCTTTCTTCCGGGGCGTTGACGTCGGCTTCGAGCGACATCATGCCCTCCTTGCGCGCCTTCTGAAGCAGTTCGTAGAGCAGCGCGATCAGTTCAAGGTATTTCGCCTTGGTATAGCCGCCGCCCTTGAAGCATGAAGGGATCGCCTTGAGGGTTTTCTTCAGCGTGGAAGTCGGATTGCTCACGACGAACGCACCGATCGCCGCGCCGAAAATGCAGAGCAATTCGAACGGCTGAATGAGCGCCGGCAAATGCCCGCCCACGCCTAGAAAACCGCCCAGGACGGACCCCAGCACGAGGATCCAGCCGATTGCGACGAACATACTCTCTCCGTTTGACTTGGGCGACGCACGTCGAATGGCGCAGCCCTTTTTTCGAGGGTTGGCCGGTGCGTCGTAAGGTTCCGTATGTATTGGTAAACGGCGGGATTCGCGCCGGCTGAAGTGCGGGCGTGAACGAAAGAAGAAATTCGCCGGACGATTGGCTTTTGAATCGGCTCCGGTAATTTTGCCCGTGTGCGATGCCGTCGTTGCGCCTGTAACGTTGCCGCGGCAGGTCTGCTAGCATGACAGGCAGTGTTCAACGATGGCCGGTTCCGGCCGGTGTCCGCACTCAGGCGGCACACCGGTGAGTTGTCGAATAACAAAGGCCGGCAGCCATACACGGCCTGTGGCGATAAGGGGCTTACCCACAGAGGCAGGCAGCATGCGACATCTCAATCGCGCTGTTCACTGTAGGCGCGGGTTCAACGCAGCGCGCTCCATTGCCGGTTTCCTGTTGTTGTCCGTATCCACGGTCGGTCTCGCGCAGGAATTCTCGCTGTTCGGCGGCGGCTCGCGCGCGGGCAGCACTAACACCTACACCTGGGCGCTGAACTATCAGGAAGGCTTGGGGCGCTACTTCGCCGCCAGCTTCACATGGCTCAACGAAGGCCACATCCCAGGCCATCACCGCGACGGCCAGACCATCCAGCTATGGGGGCGCATTCCCGTGGGCAGCCCGCGATTCGTGCTGCAGGCGGGCATCGGCCCCTACCGTTACTTCGATACGACCACCGCCGAGCAAGGCGGAAATTATGCCGACACGCACGGCTGGGGCGTCGTGTATAGCGTGCGCGCCGCGTATTACGCATCGAACCGGTGGATCACGCAACTTCAGTTGAATCGCGTGCACGTGCAGCGCGGGCCGGACTCGGCCGGCGTGATGATGGGCGTCGGCTATTAGCTCGATGCGCCGGCCACGCCCGGTCCGCGCGAGAGGGCAAGCGACAGCGCCCACCCGGTCACGCATAACGAAGTGGCCGTCTACCTGGGTCAAACCATCATCAACTCGAGCGATTCGCCGACCGCGCTGGGCGGCGCGATCGAATACCGGCGCGGCCTCGCGAAGTATCTCGACGTGACGGTCGGCTATCTTCACGAAGGCAGCAGCCGGGAGACGCGCCGCGACGGCATGACGAGCCAGTTGTGGGCCACCCGCGCGTTCTTCGACGACAAGGTCACGCTGGCGGCCGGCCTCGGCGTGTACTACGCGATCAACGGCAACGCGAACGAGCACAGCCTGGACTCGGGCTCGGGGGCCGGCACGTTCTCCGGCCTCGTGACGGTCGCGGGCGCGTATCGCCTGACCGATCACTGGGAGGCACGGCTCGCCTGGAATCGCGTGCTGACCCGTTACGACCGCGACTCGGATGTGATTTTCGGCGGAGTGGGCTACCGTTGGTGAGGGCGTGGGAGCGAGGCGTCGGCAGCGATTTTTCGAACCGCCGGTCGAGGTTCGAGCGGTCGAAGCCCGCGCGAGGCGCGATCAACCCTCGATGCGTGCCTCGCGCAATGTGACGAAGCGCAGACCTTGCTTGCGAGCCGCGTCGATCACACGCGGCAGCACCGCGAGAATCAGCGGCTTGCCCTCGACGGTGAGCGCGGCGTTGCCGTCGTGCAGCAGCAGGATGTCGCGTGGCGCCAGGCCGTCGATGAGCCGCCGCGTCACGACCTGCGGATCGCGCTCGCGCGTGTCGTAGCCGCGCCGCGTCCACGAGGCGAGCCGCAGATCGAGCTTGCGCAACACGGGTTCGAGAAAGATGTTGCGCAAGCCGGCCGGCGCGCGGAAGAACATCGGCCGCGCGCCGCCCAGTTCCTCCAGGGTGCGCTGCGCGGCGTCGATTTCACGCGTGAGCGCGCCCGGCAACGTCACCGAAAACGTGTGCACGTGAACCTGCGAATGGTTCTCCAGCGCATGGCCGCGCACGACGATCTCGCGCGTGAGTTCGGGATGGCGCCGCGCGTTCTCGCCGATGCAGAAGAACGTGGCGCGCACGCCGAACGTGTCGAGCAGATCGAGCACTTGCGGCGTGACGGCGGGATCGGGGCCGTCGTCGATGGTCAGCGCGATGGCGTCCGCGTTGCGCGCGGCGGCGGGCAGGCGCGTCCAGTTCGGGCCCAGCAGCGAGGTGCGCGGCAGCAAGCCGGCCACCGTGAAAATCGCGTGGTTGACGAAGATCGCGGCCAGCCACCACGGCCACGCGGCAGGCGCAAGCAGCCATCCGGCCAGCACGAACACGTGCCATGCGGCGGTGGCCGTGAGCATCGCGGGATAGCCGGTGTTCGGCCAGCGGCGCGGCGGCGTGGCCGCTCCGGCAGGCGGCGGTGTCGATAGGTCTTTCATGAAGCGTGCGTCCTGTCTTCCTTCTTCCATCCTCGGAAGGCCTTGAATCGCGCGCGTGACGCGCAACGGCGAAAGATACCATTGATGCGCCGTCCGATACGGGCGCGGACAGGAACGGCAAATAATGAAAGCATGCTGAAAGACGTTATGCTTCGCGACGGCCGCCGGGTTCGCGCTCGACGTCGACGGCGGCTCGTCCATGTCTATCCATTTGTGCTTATTTCGCCGGTCCGTGCCGGTCATGCGTCCATGCGTTTGCGCCACATCGAAATTTTTCACGCCATCATGCGCACGGGGTCGCTGTCGAAAGCGGCGGAACTGTTGTGCGTGTCGCAGCCCGCCGTGAGCAAGACGCTCGCGCAGGCGGAGCGCAGCCTCGGCTTCGCGCTGTTCAATCGCGTGCATGGCCGGTTGCAGCCGACGCGCGAGGCGGAACTGCTGTTCTCCGAATCGCAGAAGCTGCAAGCGAATCTCGACGGCATTCGCCATCTGGCGCGCAACCTCGCGTTGCAACCGGAGGGGCATCTGCGTATCGGCTGTTTGCCGAGCCTCGGCTTGAGCCTGATTCCGCCGGCGGTGCAAGCGTTCCGGCGCGGCTATCCGCGCGTGTCGCTGAAGGTGCAGACGCGGCACACCGAGGAGTTGCTGAACGCGCTGCTCACGCGCGACCTCGATCTCGCGGTCGCGCTGAATCCGCCGGCGCGGCCGGGCATCACGGCGGTCGAGCTGGGGCGCACGGCGATTGTCTGCGTGTGCCCGCCCGACGATCCCGACGCGCAACGGCCGATCGACCTGCCGGCGTTCCTCGCACGGGAATGGATCAGCATCGGCAACAGCGATCCGCTCGGCGAGCTGATCGGCAATGCGCTCGACGCGCAGGAACTCGACGAAAGCGTCGCCGCCGTCGAGGCGCAAACCTGGTACGTGGCGCGCGCCCTGGCCGCGCGCGGCGTCGGCTATGCGCTGCTCGACGAACTGACGGCGCATTGCGGCGCGGAGCCGGTTGCGATCCGGCCGGTCACGCCGGCGCTGTCGGTCGGCGTGTTCGCGCTCTGGCGCGACGGCGGCATGGACTCGCAGGCGGGCAACGCGTTTCTCGACGTGTTGCGCGCGCATGTCGCGTGAACTCCGCATGAGCCGGCGCGAACCTCCCGCCGACGTCTTAACCCTGGGTTATGGAGCCGTGCATCTGCTCATTTGATGCGCGTATTTCGTCGCGCCACACTCGCGGTGAACGGATTCCTCGAGGGTGTGGTTGCTATGCGCGTGTGTGTACTCGGTGCGGGCGTGGTGGGTTTGACGAGCGCCTATCAATTGGCGCGCGACGGCCACGACGTGACGATTCTGGAAGGCCGCGACGGCGCCGCGCTCGAAGCGAGCTTCGCGAACGGCGGCCAGTTGAGCTATAGCTATGTCGCGCCGCTTGCCGATCCTTCGGTGTTGCCGCATCTGCCCGCGTGGCTGTTGCAAGGCGATTCCGCGTTGCGTTTCGTGCCGCGCCTCGATCCTCGGCAATGGCGCTGGTGCCTGTCGTTTCTGCTCGCATGCCGCGGCGGCCGCGCGCGCCAAACGGCCGTGGAAATGCTGCGATTGGGTGCGTTGAGCCGCGAGGCGTTGCACGAACTCGTGCAGCGCGAGTCGATCGATTTCAATTACGTGCGTAACGGCAAGCTCGTCGTCTATCGCGATGCGAATGCATTCGACGCGGCGCGCCGCAAGATGGATTTTCTGCAAGCGGCCGGTTCCGAACAGCGCGCCCTCGACGCCGCCGCTTGCGTGGCGCTCGAGCCCGCATTGGAACACGCGCGGCCCTTGCTGGCGGGCGGTATTCACACGCCCTCGGAAGAGGCCGGCGATTGCCATCGGTTCAGCGTGGCGCTCGCCGGCGTGCTGAACACGCGATACGGCGTGGCGATTCGCTACGAGACGCCGGTTCATTCGTTCGTCACCGAGCGCGGCGCGGCGCTTGCCGTGCGCACGCCGCGCGGCGAGATTCGCGCCGATGCATTCGTGGTCGCATTGGGCAACGGCAGCGCGCCGTTGCTGCGTGCGCTCGGCATGCGTCTGCCGATGTATCCGCTCACCGGCTACAGCCTGACGATACCCGTCGCGCCCGGGCACGCGCCGCGCGTGAGCGTGACCGATCTGCATCGCAAGGTGGTGTATGCGCCGCTCGGCGAGCGCTTGCGGATTGCGGGCATGGTCGAAATCGCCGGCATGGATGTGACGCGGCGCGACCGGCGCCTCGACCTGCTCAAGCGCCAGGCGCAGGAAATTTTCCCCGCCGCCGGCAACTACGCCGCCGCGCAGACCTGGTGCGGCCACCGTCCGGCCACGCCCGACAGCAAGCCGCTCATCGGTCCCACGCGGTATCGCAACCTGTGGCTGAACACCGGCCACGGCGCGCTCGGCTTCACGCTGGCGTGCGGCAGTGCGCGCCTGATCGCGGATGCGATCGCGGGCCGCGCGCCGCCGCTCGAACCCGGCGCTTATGCATGGCCACGCTGAGCGCGGCATACCTCGCATCATGTTTCGATTGCAACGATCCGGCTGCACCCATACAACCGCCGCATAACCGCCACACAACCGCCACACAACCGCCACACGCCGCTTCGGCACAACCCAAGGAGATGCCATGAAACTTGCAGCAGCACTCACCACGATCGCCATCGCCACGAGCTTCGCCGGCACCGCGCGCGCCGAGGAACCGAGCGCCACACTGAGAAAGATCCGCGACACCGGCGTGATTTCGCTTGGCGTACGCGAATCGTCGGTGCCGTTTTCTTACTACGATGAACAGCAGCAAGTGATCGGCTATTCGCAGGCGATCGCGCTGAAGATCGTCGACGAGGTGAAGAAGGAACTGAACCTGCCGAACCTCAAGGTGAAGGAAGTGCCGATCACGTCGCAGAACCGGATTCCGCTGGTGCAGAACGGCACCATCGACATCGAATGCGGTTCGACCACGCACACGAAGGAGCGCGACAACCAGGCGGCGTTTTCGAACAGCTTCTTCCAGTACGGCGTGCGGATGATCGTGAAGAAAAGCTCGGGCGTGAAGGACTTTCCCGACCTCGCGGGCAAGACCGTGGTGACCACGGCGGGCACGTCGGAAGAACGCCTGCTGCGGCAGATGAACAACGAGAAGGGCATGAACATGCGCCTCATCAGCGCGAAAGATCATGCCGAATCCTTTCTCAATGTAAAGACCGGCCGCGCCGTGGCATTTGTGATGGACGATCCGCTGCTGTATGGTGCTAAGGCCAAGGAGGCGGACGCGAACGACTACCTGATCACCGGCAACTCGCCGATGTCCGAGGTGTATGGCTGCATGTTCCGCAAGGACGACCCCGGCTTCAAGAAGCTCGCCGACGGCGTGATCGCGCGGCTGCAAACCTCGGGCGAGGCGGCGGCTATGTACCAGAAGTGGTTCACGCAGCCGATTCCGCCCAAGGGCATCAACCTCAACTATCCGCTCTCCGCGGATATGAAGTCGCTGTTCGCGAACCCGAACGACCGCGCGCTGGATTGACCGCTCGTCGAGCGAACGCTCGACGAAGCCGGGGCGTCGAGGCCGGCAGGTTCGCGTGCGGCGAGTTGGCCAATCGAATCTGCAAGCAAAGGAGACGTGCTGTGACGGGAACGGGAAGCAAAAAAGTCGCACTGGTGACGGGCGCGGGCAGCGGCATCGGCCGCGCGTGCGCGCTGCGGCTGGTGGAGCACGGCTATAGCGTCGTGCTGGCGGGGCGTCGTCAGGCGCTGCTCGATGCTGTCGTCGAGGCAGCACGGCCGCTCGGCGGCGAGGCGCTGGCCGTGGCGTGCGACGTGACCGACGCCGCGAACGTCGCCGCGCTGTTCGATACGATCCGCGAACGGCATGGGCGGCTCGACGTGCTGTTCAACAACGCGGGCCGCAGCGGTTCGCCCGTCGATATCGACGAACTCGATATCGACGAATGGCGCTCCGTGGTCGACACCAACCTCACCGGCGTGTTTCTCTGCACGCGCGCGGCGTTCGGTCTGATGAAGACACAGAGCCCGCGCGGCGGGCGCATCATCAACAACGGCTCGATCTCGGCGCATGCGCCGCGGCCGAACAGCATCGCGTACACGGCCACCAAGCACGCGATCACCGGCCTCACGAAAGCCGTCTCGCTCGACGGCCGCAAATACGACATCGTGTGCGGGCAGATCGACATCGGCAACGCGGCCACCGAGATGGCCGAGCGGATGGCGCGCGGCATCGTGCAGGCGAACGGCGAAATCGCGGTCGAGCCGCTGATGGACGTTCAGCACGTCGCCGACGCGGTGCTGCATATGGCGCAATTGCCGCTGTCGGCGAACGTGCAGTTCATGACCATCATGGCGAGCAAGATGCCGTTCGTGGGCCGGGGCTGACGGCTGTCTTGACGACCGCGGGCTGAAAGCGCGGCGCGGCGGATCAACTTATACTGACTGCTTCCCGCCACTTCGGAAAGCGATTCGCCGTGCCCCGAGCCACATCCAGGGACGACCCGCCGCCGGTGCCGCCCGTGCGGCCCGATCTCGACGATTGTTGTCACAGCGGCTGCAATCCGTGTGTCTTCGATCTCTACGATGAAGCGCTCGAACGCTATCAGGCCGCGCTTGCCGAATGGCAGGCGCGGCAAGCACGGCAGGCAAGCAAAGCGGCGCAAGCAAGACAGGGCAAGCCGCGCGCGCCGCGCCGTTAGTCAGCGTTCCGGTTCCACGCGAAGGCCGCAGTCCTACCACGTCCCGTCATGAGCGAACTTCAGCCCGCACACATCGAAACCATCAACGCATCGCATACGCTCGACGATCTGCATGACTTCGTGCAGCGTTATCCGCGTCTGTTCGTGCTGACCGGCGCGGGCATCAGCACCGACTCCGGCATTCCCGGCTATCGCGACGACAACGGCGAATGGAAGCGCTCGCCGCCGATCACGTTGCAGGAATTTCTCGGCACGGCCGGCATGCGCCAGCGCTACTGGGCGCGCAGCATGGTCGGCTGGCCGGTGGTCGCAGAGGCGCAGCCGAATGCCGCGCATACCGCGCTGGCCCGCCTCGAAGCGGCGGGCCGCGTGCGGGCGCTGGTCACGCAGAACGTCGACGGCCTGCATCAGCGGGCGGGCAGCCGCGAGGTGATCGAACTGCACGGCGGCATCGACGGCGTAACGTGTCTGGACTGCGGCATGCGGCACGCGCGCGCGTCGATTCAGCAGACGCTCGAAGCCGACAATCCCGCGCTCCTGAACATTACCGCCGAAACCGCCGCCGACGGCGACGCGCATCTCGAATGGCACGATCTCGAAGCGTTCCGCATTCCGGCGTGTTCGAACTGCGGCGGCTTGCTGAAACCCTCGGTGGTGTTCTTCGGCGAAAGCGTGCCGCGCGAGCGGGTCGACGCGGCCTCGCAGGCGCTCGACGCGGCGGATGCGCTGCTGGTGGTCGGCTCCTCGCTGATGGTCTACTCGGGCTATCGCTTCTGCGTGTGGGCGCAGAAGCAGGGCAAGCCGATCGTCGCGATCAATCTCGGGCGCACGCGCGCCGATTCGCTGCTGTCGCTGAAAATCGCGGCGCCGTGCGCCGATGCCTTGACCGCGCTGGCCGGTCGCCTTGCGCTGGATTGACCGGGCCGTCCGAACGAAGAACAACCGCCATCAAAGGAACGCAGATGTTGACCACGATTGAACAGCTCGAAGCGCGCTACGGCCAGCCGAATGAACGCTCCGTGCGCAAGGAGATCGCCTACGTCAATGAAGACTATCGCGCCTTTATCGAGGTCGCGCCGTTCGTCGTGCTGGCCACCGCGGGACCGGACGGCCTCGATTGTTCGCCGCGCGGCGACACGCCGGGTTTCGTGCGTATCGTCGACGAACGCACGCTCGCGCTGCCGGATCGCATCGGCAACAATCGTATCGACAGTCTGCGCAACATCATCGTCAATCCGCATCTGGCGCTGTTGTTCATCATTCCGGGCGTCGGCGAAAGTTTGCGCGTGAATGGCCGCGGTCGCATTTCCGACGATCCGGCCATGCTGAACAGTTTCGCCGTCGAAGGTAAACTGCCGCGCACCGTGCTGCTGATCGACGTCGACGCGGTGTATTTTCATTGCTCGAAGGCGCTGGTGCGCTCGAAACTATGGGACCCGGCGCATCATGTCGAACGGTCCCGGCTGCCGAGCGCGGGTGAAATTCTCCGGCGCGTCAGCGGCGCGAATTTCGACGCCGCCACTTACGACCGCGAACTCGCCGAAAGAGTGCGCACGTCGTTGTACTGAACCCAAAGCCTGAACATGACGAATCCCCAAGCGGCGCTGCGGCAACATTCGCCTTCCGCGGAACGCAACCGCGAACCGATCCTCGCCGTGCTGCGCACGGTGCTGCCGGCCACCGGCCGCGTGCTCGAAATCGCGAGCGGCACGGGGCAGCACGCGGTCTGCTTCGCCGGCGCCTTGCCGGGCCTCGACTGGCAGCCGAGCGATCTCGATGCGCAAGCACGGGCGTCGATTGCCGCGTGGGTGGCGCACGCGGGGTTGGCGAACGTGCGCGCGCCGCTCGCGCTCGACGTGCATCAGCCGGATTGGGGCGTGGACGCGCTCGACGCCGTGGTCTGCATCAACATGATTCATATCTCGCCGTGGAGCGCGGCGCAGGCGCTCTTTGCGGGCGCGGGCAATCGGCTCGTGGACGGCGGCGTGCTGTATCTGTACGGCCCTTACAAGCGCGGCGGCGCGCATACCTCGCCGAGCAACGACGCGTTCGACCGGCAATTGCGCAGCCGCGACCCCGCGTGGGGCGTGCGCGACATGGAAGCGGTGATCGCGTTGGGCGCCGCGGCGGGACTCGAGTGCGACGAGCCGATCGCGATGCCGGCCAATAACTTCAGTCTGGTGTTCAGAAGACGGCGGGGCGCGGTGCGGGGCTGAGATACGTTCGTTGGCGGGCATGCGCACGTTGCGTCTTGCGCTGGCTCGTGTCGGGCACGAACTCATGCGGCAATGCGGACGCACGGCAAGGGTGCTGCAAGAAGCACCGCCGCAATGGCCCGCTTCCGCAAGCAATCGCGAAAGGCGAACCGCAACAACCAACCGCAACAAACACCGCACTCGGCAAAAAAACTTCCGTCCGCTGCCCGCCATCAAGCGGCAAGCCGGCATTTCTTTTATGCTTTCACCCTCGACGCTCCGCCGATGTTCATTCCGGCGCGGCGTCACGACATTTTTTGGACTCTGGAGAATTCACATGGGCAAACAGGCAATCGGCGTGGTGGGGCTGGCGGTCATGGGCCGCAATCTGGCGCTCAACATCGAGAGCCGCGGCCACGCGGTGTCGGTCTACAACCGTAGCCGCGAGAAAACCGACGAACTCATCGCCGAATATCCGGGCAAGAAACTGGTGCCGGCCTTCACGCCGGAAGAGTTCGTGGAGTCGCTCGAAAAACCGCGCCGCATTCTGCTGATGGTCAAGGCAGGCGAGCCCACCGACGCCACCATCGCCCAGCTCAAACCGCTGCTGGACAAGGGCGACATTCTGATCGACGGCGGCAACACGCATTTCACCGACACGATCCGCCGCAATCAGGAACTGGCGAAGGCCGGCCTGCACTTCATCGGCACGGGCGTGTCGGGCGGCGAGGAGGGCGCGTTGAAAGGCCCGTCGATCATGCCGGGCGGCCAGCGCGACGCCTACGATCTGGTGGCGCCGATCCTCACCGAAATCGCCGCCAAGGCGCCGGACGGCGAGCCGTGCGTCGCCTACATGGGACCGGACGGCGCGGGCCACTTCGTGAAGATGGTGCACAACGGCATCGAATACGGCGACATGCAACTGATCGCCGAAAGCTATGCGGTGCTCAAGCAGGTGGTCGGCCTCTCGAACGAAGAACTCGGCAAGGTCTATACCGAGTGGAATCAGGGCGAGCTCGACAGCTATCTGATCGAAATCACCTCGAAGATTTTCAGCAAGAAAGACGAGGAAACCGGCAAGGACCTGGTGGACGTGATCCTCGACCGCGCCGCGCAGAAGGGCACCGGCAAGTGGACCAGCCAGAATGCGCTCGACCTCGGCGCACCGCTGCCGCTGATCACGGAGGCTGTGTTCGCGCGCGTGCTGTCGTCGCTGAAAGATCAGCGCGTCGCCGCGAGCAAGCTGCTGGAAGGGCCGGCGGCGAAGCCGCTCGGCGTCGAGCGCGACGCGTTCGTCGAATCGGTGCGCCGCGCGCTGTATTTCAGCAAGGTGATTTCCTACGCGCAAGGTTTCGCGCAACTGCGCGCGGCGTCGCAAGAGTACAAGTGGGATCTGGACTTCGGCACGATCGCGAAGATTTTCCGCGCCGGCTGTATCATCCGCGCCCGCTTCCTGCAGAAGATCACGGACGCCTATGCGAAAGACAAGGCGATCGCCAACCTGCTGCTCGATCCGTACTTCCGCGACATCGCGAAGAACTATCAGTCGGCGTTGCGCGAGGTCGTGGTGGCCGCGATCAATGCGGGCGTGCCGGTGCCGGCTTTCGCGTCGGCGGTGGCGTATTTCGACGCGTATCGCTCGGAGCGCCTGCCGGCGAATCTGGTGCAGGCACAGCGCGATTTCTTCGGCGCGCACACGTTCGAGCGCACCGACAAGCCGGGCAGCTTCCACGCGAACTGGAACTGAGGGTTCGAGCAGGGGACCGGCGGGCGCTTGCGATAAGGGCGCGCCGGGCCGCGCGAGCGGTTCAGATCGGGTGCCGATTGTTGCCCAACCTTGCCGGCCAGATAGCGGAACTGCCGGACTCGGCCGCTACTGTTGCAATAATCGAAATTGAGTTTCGTCGTTTAAGGGGTTTCCCCTAGATGTCGACCCTCCTAAACTTCTTCTCAAGCGCTACGGGATAACAAGCCCAAAGCGATTCAAAACAAGTTCTGGAGGTTTACATCATGAAGACGCTCATTTCCGCCGTTGTCGTCGCCGCCGCCCTGGCCGCTCCTGTCGCATCGTTTGCTCAATCGAATCAGCCGGTCACGCGCGCTCAAGTCCGCGCCGAACTGGTGCAACTCGAAAAGGCCGGCTACAACCCCACGGGCGATCACATCGACTACCCGGCTAACCTGCAAGCCGCGCAAGCACGTGTCGATGCGCAAAACGGCACCACTCAAGCGGTCAACAGCGGCTACGGCGCGCCGATCGCCGGCAGCTCGCAAGCCGGCCGTCCGGTGAGCGGCAACGACCGTAACTCGGTCTACTTCGGCAACTGATTCGCGCTGAAGAGACTTGTAGAAACACCGCCGTCAACAGGCGGTGCGCGTTAATAAAAACGCCGACCGGTTTTGCCGGCCGGCGTTTTGCTTTTTGTCGTTTGCAGCGCTCGTCAACGCCGAGTCCCGCAGTCGGTTTCAAGCACCGGTTTCAAGCGCCGGTTCAGCGATTCGGCAGATGCGGAATCGCTTCATTGCTCGTCAGGCTGAGCTGGTGAATCTGCCGGTGCGCCTTGTTCAGATGCGCCTGCGCGGCCACGCGCTGCGCCTCGAGTTGCGACACTTCCTTGTGTACCTGATGCTGCCGGTTCGACACCGCATGCTCCTGCGCGCCGCGTCGCTGAAGATCGTTGCGCAGCCTTTCGGCCTGCGCCTCGGAGCGAGCGATCAGGCGCGCCAACTGTTCGTTCTGCGCTTCCAGTTGCGCGCGGCGCGTTTCGCCTTCCGAGAGCCGCGTCGCCTGTTCCTCGAAATGAAGGAAGGCGGTTTCGGCGGCTTCGAGATCGGCGGCCTTGAGCGCGCGCCACAGCGAGCCGTCCTGATACAGCGCGACGTAGTACGTCAGCTCCTTCGCGTGGAACAGCAGGCTGACCGAGTAGTCGAAGCTGCGGAAAACCCGGAACGGCGTCAGCGCTTCCTCCTCGGCGAGCCATTCGATGTCTGCCGTATCGGCGATCTGCACGCCGCGCGCGCTGACCTGCGACGGCACCACCTGCACTTGCCGCAAGGTCGTCACCGGACGCATGGGCGTGGGCGTCGGCGGTGCCCCGGGCGTGACGCCGGCCGCCGCGGCCAGCGCCGCTTCTTCCCTGTCGTCGGGCGAGACGCGGGCGGCGGTGTTTTCCCGCTCGATCTGCACGAGATGCGATGGGCCTGTCAGCACGCTGCGGCGGTTCAGGAAAGTTTTCACGGCGGTTCCTCCGGTTGACTCGCTACAACCCGCGAATGGCGCCGACGGTGAAACTGCCGGCTGCTCCGCGGTGCGAGCGGTGAGCGAAATCTGGCGGACCGGCGACGTTGTCGGCGGGACGCCGGCCGTGCGCGGGCAGCGCGGATGCGAGCCGCGAGCGCGGGCCTAATGCAGCGTACGTTGCCGGCGGGCGATGTCCTCGAACAGCGCGTCGCTCGGCTCCAGGGCAAGCAGCCAGGACTCGTCGTAGCCGCTCAGATTGTCGAGCGCCTCGCGCAGCCGCTCGATCGCGACGGCGGGAATCTCGACGCTCGCCTGCACGCCGCTCGACAACCTCGCGATGCTCGCCAACTGCACCAGCGCGTCGGCGGCCTCGGCCACGTCCGCGGCAAAAACCAGGTGCGTGTTCAGCAACTCGACCAAACCGGGCGATGACGTCACATCGTCGACGTTGAGCTGCACGGCCAGAAAGGTGGCGTTGTTCATCCTCAAATTCCTCGCGAGATTCGTGGTTCGCCGGCAGGCGTCTTGCATATTTGACTGAGTATAGGCGAGGGTCCGGATGATTCAATGCTCACAGGAATGAAGCCCGCCTGGCCGGGCGCGCCAATCCCTGGACCTTATAATGGGGCCAGCAGAAACGCCGGATCGCGGCGGGGCGGGCCGCCCGTCATGCCCGCCGCATGATGAACCACGGCGTTGCATTTTTTCGAGCATCCATTGCCATGAAGATCATTCGCAGCAAGAGCTTCACCGCGACGCGCGCCTGGGGCGCGCTCGATATCGCCAACATGGGCGGCATCACGACGCGCCTGCACTGGACCGACCAGCCGTACAAGTGGCACGTCAACGACGGCGAGGAAGTGTTCGCCGTGCTCGACGGTCGCGTGGAGATGCGCTACCGGGAAGGCGGCGTCGAGCAGTCGACCGTGCTGGAAACCGGCGATGTGTTCTACGCGTCGGTGGGTACGGAGCACGTGGCGCATCCGCTCGGCGCGGCGCGCATTCTGGTGGTGGAGGCGGAGGGCAGCGTGTGAGCGCCCATGCGGCGACGCCGTGTCGCCGCGGTTGCAAACGTAGCCGGCGGCATAATGGCGGGTTGCCGCTCACGCCCGCGCCCACGCCCGCGCGCCGGGCGGCACGGCAAATGCTGGGCTGATTGAATCCGATTGAATCAACATGTCGAGGACATCACATGACAGGACACTGGCGATTGACGGGGACCCGAATGCTGACCGTGGTCGCGCTCGGCGCGATGTTCACGGGCTGTACGAGCATGCCGTGGGACAGCACGCCGTTCTATGGCAATGCGCCCGCCCGCCCGACCACCCTCAACACGGTCCCGGTGCCGGCCGGTTTCTATCGCGTCAATCCGGGCGATACGCTGGCGGGCATCGCCTCGGCGTATGGGCATAAGCCGCAGGATATCGCCGCGTGGAACGGGCTCGCCGCGAACGCCATCGTCAATCCGGGCCAGGTGCTGCGCGTGTCTCCGCCGATGGCGTCCGGCAGTGTCGTGACGCCGCCTGTCGGCGTCGCCGGTCCGAATGCGCCGGCCGCGCCGGCCGGCCCCACGGCTTCCGGCGCGCCGCAACAAGGCGTGCTGCTGTGGCCGCTGCGTGGACCGGTGCTGAAAACGTTCGCGCCCGGCAGATCGAACGGCATCGTGATCGGCGGCCGTCCCGGCGATCCGGTCAAGGCGGCCGCCACCGGCCGCGTGGTCTATGCGGGCACGGGCATCGAAGCGTACGGTCCGCTCATCATCATCAAGCACGACGACTCCCTGATCACCGCCTACGGGCAGAACAGCACGCTGCTCGTCAAGGAAGGCGACGCGGTCGCGCAAGGGCAAACCATCGGCGAAGTCGGGGTGGACGGCCGCGGCGTGGCGTCGATCCAGTTCGAGGTCCGCCAGAACGGCCAACCCGTCGATCCGCTGGCGTGGCTGCCGAGGTCGGGCGGGTAAGCGAAGTGCAAGGTTCTGCTCGCCCGAGCCCGGCTGGGCCAGGGCGAGGGCGAGGGCGAGGGCGAGGGCGGCATGAGCGTGCGGCACGCGAGAACCTTGCGCCATGCGTCACCCCTTCAGCGTGAGTCCAGGCGCTGCGTCGCTTAAATAATTTGAATACACTGTGTGGCTTCGCAGCCGGCGCGCCGGCTGCGATCGGCTGTCATCCCTAGATAGACGCACAGGAATTCACCATGATCGATTTGCGCAGCGATACCGTAACCCGTCCGACCCCGGCCATGCTCGCGGCCATGTCGGCTGCCGAAGTGGGCGACGACGTCTGGGGCGACGACCCCACCGTGCTGCGCCTGCAGGCAAGCGTCGCGGAGCGCGCCGGCAAGGAGGCGGGGCTGTTCTTCCCGAGCGGCACGCAAAGCAATCTGGCGGCGTTGATGGCGCACTGCGCGCGCGGCGACGAATACATCGTCGGGCAACTGGCGCACACCTATAAGTACGAGGGCGGCGGCGCGGCGGTCCTCGGCAGCATCCAGCCGCAGCCGCTCGAAAACGCCGCCGACGGTTCGATCCCGCTCGACAAGATCGCCGCCGCGATCAAGCCGATCGACAACCACTTCGCGCGCACGCGCCTGCTGGCGCTGGAGAACACCATCGGCGGCAAGGTGCTGCCCGAGGGGTATGTCGCCGAGGCGGTGCAACTCGCGCGTCAACGCGGCCTGTCGGCCCACCTCGACGGCGCGCGCGTCTACAACGCGGCGGTCGCGTCGGGCAAGCCGGTCGCGGCGCTGTGCGAGCCGTTCGATTCGGTCTCGATCTGTTTCTCGAAGGGGCTCGGCGCGCCGGTGGGCTCGGTGCTGGTCGGCAGCCACGCGCTGATCGAGGTGGCGCACCGCTGGCGCAAGGTGCTGGGCGGCGGCATGCGCCAGGCCGGCGTGCTGGCGGCGGCGTGCCTGTACGCGCTGGATCACAACGTCGAGCGTCTCGCCGACGACCACGCGAACGCCGCCCACCTGGCGGCCGGGCTCGAAGCGATCGAGCCGGTCAAGGTGCAGTCGGTCGCGACCAACATGGTGTTCGCGCAGTTTCCGCAGCAGCATTGCGCGCCGCTCGAAGCGTGGCTGAAGGAGCGCGGCATTCTCACGCAGATGCTGTACGCGTCGCGATTCGTCACGCACAAGGATGTGTCGCGTGCCGATATCGATACGTTTGTCGCCGCGGTGAAGGGGTATTTCGCGGCGCGGTGAGCGAAGAGACGCATGCTTCTCGAGGCCGGGATCTGAAAAGTCCGCCGGGAGGAACCGTTATCCGAACGAGAGCATGAGCATTCAAAAGCGGGCGCACTGTCACAGCAGTACGCCCGCTTTTTCTTATTTCGCCGACGCTTGCACATGCGCCCCCGCGCGATGCGACGGCGCCAGCAGCCGCAGTCCGCTCGCGAGGCTCGCCGCGCCGGCGAAGAAGGCGCCGGCCGCCAGCGCGAGCGTCGGACCATGCCGTCCGGCGATACCGAAGCTCAACGCGACGAGCGCCGCGCCGGTGGTTTGCCCGAGCAGCCGCGCGGTCGCGACGATTCCGCTGGCGCCGCCGCTGCGCTCGGGCGGCGCGCTCGCCATCAACGCCTTCAGGTTCGGCGATTGAAAGAAGCCGAAGCCCGCGCCGCAGATCGCCATGCGGATGCCGATGTCGAGCACGTGCGGATGCACCGGCAAGAGCGCGAGCGACGCCATTCCCGCCGACATCACCGCGAGGCCGATCGCGCCTAGCAGTCCGGGCGGATAGCGGTCGGACAGACCGCCCGCCAGCGGCGCGGCCAACGCCACCACCACCGGCCACGGCGTCATCAGGAAACCAGTCTCGACCTGGCTGCGATGCAGCACGTCCTCGAAGTAAAAGGGCAGCGAGACGAACGCGAGCCCTTGCGCGGCGAACGAGCACACGGCGGTCAGCGCGGACAACGCGAACACCGGCCGCTTGAACAGATCGACGGGCAGCATCGGCGCCGGATGACCCGTTTCACGCCGGATCAGCAACAGCCCGAATATCACGGCGACCGCCGCCGCGCTCAGCACGACTTGCGCCGGCGCGCGCTGGGCCGCCTCGCCGAGCGCGAAGATCAGCGCGGCAAAGGTGATGACGTTGAGCAGCGCCGCGACCGGGTCGAAGTTGTGCGTGCCGCGTTCCGTGTGCGGCAACGCGGGCCACGCGAAGCCCAACGCCAGTAGGCCGAGCGGCACGTTGACCGCGAACAGCCACGGCCATGCGGCCACAGAAAGAATCAGCGATGCCACCGTCGGCCCGACCGCGAACGACACGCCGACGATCAGCGCGTTGGTGCCGAGGCCGCGCCCGAGCCGATGCGGCGGATAAAGATAGCGGATCAGCGCGGTGTTGACGCTCATGATCGCGCTCGCGCCGAGCCCTTGCAGCACGCGCGCGGCGGTGAGCATCGGCAGCGTCGAGGCGAGCGAGCAGACGAGCGACGCCAGCGTGAACAGCGCGATGCCGCTGATATAAATCCGCCGATGCCCGACGATGTCGCCGAGCGCCGCGAGCGGCAACAGCGTCGCGACCATCGCGAGCTGATACGCGTTGATGATCCACACCGACGCCGCGGGCGCGGCGTGCAAGTCCGCCGCGATGGCGGGCAAGGCGGTGTTGGCGATCGCGGTGTCGAGCGTGGCGAGCGCGACCGCGAGCATGATCGCGGCCATCGCGCGGCGGTTGGCGGCGGACATGGGGCCGTCTGCCGGAAGGATTGGGACGGCGGTGGCGCTGTTCTCTGACAAGGCGTGGCTCGGCGGGTAGGCATGCCGATGCGCGGCATGGTCGAGGATGCGGCGCGCAGGTGGCAGGGTTACGTGGAGAGGCGCGCGCATGACCCAGGTGCAGCGTTCGAGGCGAGCCGCGCGGCGAATGTAGCGATTGTTACAGAGTCGTGGAAATCGTGCTGGGAGATGGGGAGATGGGGAGTGGAGGAAGTGGGCGGCGCGCGGTTGCGCCTTGCGCTGTTGCAACTAACGGCCAGGCCCGCCTCGCGTCCGCGAATCGGCGCGCGCGCCGCGCCATCGCAAGCCGCTTTGGCACAACCTGTCACTCAACGATGACAGCCCGATTCGAGCACGGCTTGCGGCGATCGGCTCATTCATCCCCGCGTCACCCATGCGGAAAATAATCGAACTGCGTTGCGCCCTATGCGCCCTATGCGCCCTATGCGCCCCATGCGCCCCATGCGCCCCATGCGCCCCATGCGCCCTTGACCGCCCGCAATCGTTTGCCTGCTTTGCGGGCCGATGCACGTGCGCAGTGCTGCGCCCGTGCCGCTTGCACCGCCTGCGTGCGCAAAACCCGCGCGCCGGCGGATGACGGCGGGCATGGCATGTGCGTGAACACGCGCTCGCGCTTGCCGGTGTCCGCGAGCCGTAAAATGTCCTACTCTCTTTTTTAACCCGCCTGACCGGCACGCGCCTCCCGCCCGTCATCTGTGCGGTCCGCGCATGCCGCGTCTTTTTACCGGAGGCTTCGATGACAGCCGTCGATCTGGAATTCGACCAGCTCAACAGTACCGTCGACGCGCTACGGCGCTCAATTTCCAATCGCATGATGTATGGCGTCGGCAAGGACGCCGTCACCGCCCATCCGCATGACTGGCTGCATGCCGCCGCGCTCGCCGTGCGCGACCGGCTGGTCGCGCGCTGGATGAAAACCACGCGCCTGCAATACGAACAGGACGTGAAACGCGTCTACTACCTGTCGATGGAATTCCTGATCGGCCGGACCTTCACGAACGCGCTGCTCGCGCTCGGCATCCACGATCAGATGAAGGAAGCGCTCGCGAGTCTCGGCGTGGACATGGAAGCGCTCACCGATATCGAGCCGGACGCCGCGCTCGGCAACGGCGGCCTGGGCCGGCTCGCGGCCTGCTTCCTCGATTCGATGGCGACGCTCGGCATTCCGGGCTTCGGCTACGGCATCCGTTACGAGTACGGCATGTTCCGTCAGGAAATCGTCAACGGCGAGCAGGTCGAGGCGCCGGACTACTGGCTGCGCGCGGGCAATCCGTGGGAGTTTCCGCGGCCCGAGATCAAGTACATGGTGCACTTCGGCGGGCGCACCGTGCAGCGTGGCGAACACGTGGAATGGATCGACACCGAGCACGTGAACGCGACCGCCTACGACACCGTCATCCCCGGTTATGCGACGGACGCGACCAACACGCTGCGCCTGTGGTCGGCGCGCGCGACCGACGAACTCGACCTCGGCGCGTTCAATCGCGGCGACTACCGCAATGCGGTCGACACGAAGAACATGTCGGAGAACGTCTCGCGCCTGCTCTATCCCGACGACTCGACGCCCGCGGGCCGCGAACTGCGGCTGCGCCAGGAATATTTTTTCGTCTCGGCGACCATGCAGGATCTGATTCGCCGCTATCAGCGCACGCACAGCACCTTCGGGCGCTTCTCCGAAAAGGTCGCGGTGCATCTGAACGATACGCACCCGGTGCTCGCGATTCCCGAACTGATGCGTTTGCTCGTGGACGTTCATCACCTGCCGTGGGACAAGGCGTGGCATCACGTCACGAAGATCTTCTCGTACACGAACCACACGCTGATGCCCGAGGCGCTCGAAACATGGGACGTCGAGATGCTCGCGCGCCTGTTGCCGCGACATCTGGAGATCATCTTCGAGATCAACGCCGGCTTTCTCAAGCATGTGAGCGAGCAGTCGGGGCATGATGCCGAGATGATCCGCCGCATTTCGCTCGTCGACGAATATGGGCAGCGGCGCGTGCGAATGGCCTATCTGGCGATCGTCGCGAGCCACAAGGTGAACGGCGTCTCCAAGCTGCATTCGCAACTGATGACGCGCGACATCTTCGCCGACTTCGCGCGCATCTATCCGGACCGCTTCACCAACGTGACCAACGGCATCACGCCGCGCCGCTGGCTCGCGCAAGCGAGTCCGTCGCTGTCGTCGCTGATCGATCAGCAGATCGGCCGGCATTGGCGCAGCAATCTGTTCGACCTCGAACAACTGCGCGAGCTGCGCGGCGACAGCGCGTTCGTCGAGGCTTTCCGCGAGGCGAAGCGGCAGAACAAGCTGCGGCTCGTGCAGCGGCTCGCGCATCACACGAAGCTGCATTTCGATCCCGACGCGCTGTTCGATCTGCAGGTCAAGCGCATTCACGAATACAAGCGGCAACTGCTGAACGTGCTGCACGTGATCGTGCGCTACAACCAGATTCGCGCGAACCCGGAACGCGACTGGGTGCCGCGCGTGGTGATGTTCGCGGGCAAGGCGGCGTCCGCGTACCGGATGGCGAAGACGATCATCAAGCTGATCGGCGACGTGGGGCAGACGATCAATCACGACCCGCTGGTGGGCGACCGCCTGAAGGTGGTGTTCGTGCCGAACTACGGCGTGAGCGTGGCGGAGCTGATCATTCCGGCGGCCGATCTGTCGGAGCAGATTTCGATGGCCGGCACGGAAGCGTCGGGCACCGGCAACATGAAGCTGGCGCTCAACGGCGCATTGACGATCGGCACGATGGACGGCGCGAACATCGAAATTTGCGATGCCGTGGGGCGCGAGAACATCTTCATCTTCGGCCACACCGCCGACGAAGTGGACAGCCTGCGCGCCACCGGCTACCGGCCGCGGCAACTCTACGAGGAAAATCCCGAACTGCGCATGGCACTCGACCAGATCCGCACGGGTTTTTTCTCGCCTGACGATCCGCTGCGCTTTTCGGACATCTTTCACACGCTGGTCGACTGGGGCGATCACTACATGGTGCTCGCCGACTTCGCCGCGTTCGCCAAGGCTCAGCGCGAAGTGGATGCGCGCTTCGTCGACAAACGCGCGTGGACTGAAAGCGCGATCGAGAACGTCGCGGGCATGGGGCAGTTTTCGTCGGACCGCACGATCGGCGAATATGCGCGCGATATCTGGCGTGTGAGTCCGCTCGATATGGCGTGATTTGAAGGCAGGGTTGCGCGGATTATGTTCCGCGCGCTCGCATGAAAAACAAAGGCCGTGCGATTTTTCGCACGGCCTTTGTTCTTTATCGCCCGCTGAATATCGCCGAGCGTTTACCGAATGTCACTGCACGAGCGTCTCGGTCTCGCTCGCGGCATACAGGCCCAACTGCCCGCGCGGGAAATCGAACAGCACGTCGATGTTCTGCATGCCCATCAGGCCGATCACGATACGGTTGGCGCCCGGCTTTGCCTTGACGATCTCGACTTGCGCGTCCTGATAGCGATGCAGCCATTTGCCCGTGCCGAGCGCCACGTTGTAGTTGCCCTGATTGAGCACCTTGCCCACTTCGTCGTCACCGGTCCAGTTCGGCGCCTTGTCCATTTCGACGCGGATCATCTGCGTGCTGGCGGTGGCGAACACCAGCGGCGCGCAAAAGGTCATCCTGTCGCCGACGTTCACGCAGGCTCGCGGCCATTGCGCCGTGCCGTCTTTCGAGACCGTCATCGGCACCATCGTGTAGTCCTTCGTGAGCGCGTTCGACGGACTCAGCACCAGATACGGCTTGGTGAAGTTCGCATGCACCAGGTACCGCTGACCGATGTTGCCGGGCAATGCGCGCAGCGGTTGCGTGCAGCAGTTGTCGTCCGCTTGAGCCGCGCCGACGCCGAACAGGCCCGAGAACGCCCAGCCGAATTCGGCGGTGTAGCCGTCCATTCCCACGCAGCGCCGCGCGTTTTCCTGGCACTTCACCTGGTCGACCGCCTGCGCGTCGATCTGCGCCGGCTTCGTACCCGCGATGCTGAACGGCACCTTGACCGCCGCGCCGGAAATCTGCGCGCCGTTCGTGAGCGGCAGCGAACTCGCCGGGCCGGCGTTCGGATAGCTCCTGCCGGGCAGGACCGACTTCAACACGCGCACGCCTTGTGTGCCGGTATCGAGCGCCAGATACACCGGCTTGCCGTCGATCTGGACAGGCAGGCCGAGGCGTGCGTGACCCTGATCGGCGCGTTCCACTTGCAGCGGAATCAGCAGGCCGTCGTTGCCGTTGTTGATCAGCGCGGCAGTCGAGGCGGGCGGGGTGGGAACCGGGAACGTCGTGGAGCAGCCGCTCAGCGCGACGAGCGCGCCGGTGACGGCGAGCGCCGCGGCGCCCAGATGACGGAAACGATGAAGCGGGTGCCGGCGTGCGGCATCGGGAGACGACAGGGACATAGGATCACGCTTTGTAAAAATGCGGGTCCCTGGCGAAGGCGATGCATCGTGAGCTGACCGGTAGACGGCACTGAGACAGCACGGGCGGCAATCTCAGTGGATTGCCGCGGTGTCAAGCGGGGAAACCGGGACGCTTGCGGGGCCTGCGGGGCGGGAACACGCGATGAGAGGAGCGGCGACTCTACATGGCCACCCAAGCTCAATTGCAAAGATGTGTCGACGTTTGCGGGTGAGCCGCGCGGCTGGCGACGCGCCTGCGCAAACATTGATCCAGGTCAAGCATCCCCTGGACGACGACTCAAGCGTTAGGCGCTGCCTCCGCCTTCGCTTCGTCCACGGCCGCGCCGACGCGCTCGACGAACTCGCGATCGGTGCTCGACAGCGCCTCGCGCTCGCCGTTGGCGGTTTGCACCATCAGACGATGCGTGACGTCCTGGGTCAGCCACGTGAGCCAGCCCACCACGATCAGCATCGTGCCGCAGACCATGCCCGCCGGCGAATTCAGAATCCCGCCGGCAAGCGCGCCGACGACACCGACGAGCGAGATCGCGCGCGGCAAGACCTTGTTCTTCTGCACGGTGACGACCTGCACGCTCACGATGTCGCGCAGCGGAAAAACCTGACCGGCGGACGAGAGTGCGTTGCGCGTGACCGACACGCCACGATCATTGAAGGGAGTTTCCATCGAGTTCGATGCAAGCAGTTGCGAAGGGCGCAGCGTACCAGAGTTTGAACGCCGGAAATCGTGCGACTTTCTCGCCGCCGTTACCGGCCGAACGGCAGGAAGAGCCCATCAGGATGCCGGGTTTCGGAGGATCGGGGCCTAGCGGCTTTTTTCGGTGCTGCCGCCATAGGCAGCCATGAAAACGTCCAGCGCCCGGTTCACCACTTGCGTAATGTTGCGTGCCGACGTGTCCGTCGGCACGCCGAGAAGACACAGCTCAGCCAGCTCGGCTTCGAATAGCGCGCGAAGATGCGCCGTCGCGACCGTGACATTGCATTTGCGCAAGTGGCCCGCTTCGCACGACTGCTGCAGGAAGTTCGCCACCGTTTGCCAGCCGAGTTTCGGTCCGCGTTCGTAAAACAGCGCGCCCACATGCGAGCGGCCGCCTTCATGAATGGCGAGGCGCCGTACCGCGAGCAACTGCGGCTTGAGGATGGCGATCAGATAGTGCTTGCCGAAGCTCGTCAGCGCCTCGCGGATCGGCACCGATGTCTTGAGCAGCGCGAACGCCCCTTTGATTTCGTGCGCGGCGCACTCGTGCATCACTTCGAAGAACATCTCTTCCTTCGACTGGAAATAGCCGTACAGCGTCGCCTTGGACGCGCCGGCCCGCGCCGCGATGTCGGACATCGACGCCTGCTCGAAGCTTGTTTCGCTGAACACCTCAAATGCGGCGTCGACGATCGCCTGCCGCTTTTCTTCCGTTTTCTTTCTCATTCCCGAGGCTTTCCTGTGCTTTGCCGGAAGGTTCATGAAATCTGTCCGTGCGTGATGTTACCAAAGGCCGTTGCCGGACTTCGCCCCTAAAAACTGAACCGGTCAGTTTATTTTAGTTGACACGCCAACATCCGCATAACTAAACTGCACGGTATTGTTAAGGACGAGACTGAGATCGTGAAAGAAGCTGCGGTAATCGGAGAGAGGGCGCGTTCGGCACGAACCGCGAAACCGGCCATGACGCTCGTCGCGGCGCTTGTCGTCAGCGTGCTGGCGAGCGCGTGCGCGCAATTTCCCGACATGCCGCCAAAGCCGTCGCCAAAGGATGCGGGCCGCTACGAGAGCGCGCGCAGTTTCGGCACGGGCGCGGGCGAGGACGCGCCATCCACATGGCCCACGGAACAATGGTGGCTGCGCTACAACGATGCGCAGTTGAACGCGCTGATCGCCGAAGCGTTGAAGGGCGAGCCGACCCTGGCCACCGCGCAGGCGCGTCTGCACAATGCCGAAGCGTCGGCGCAGGAAGCGGGCGCCGCGCTGTTGCCTGAAGTCAGCGCGCAAGGGTCGGTCGAAAAGCAGAAGCAGAGTTACAACAACGGCGTGCCGCCCGCCTTCGTGCCGCGCGGCTGGCGTCCATACGGCTCCGCCGAACTCAACTTCAGCTACGAGATCGACTTCTGGGGCAAGAATCGCGCGTCGCTTGCCGCCGCCACGTCGGAGCTCGACGCGGCGCGCGCCGATGCTGCCCAGGCTCGCATGGTGCTGGCGGCGTCGATTGCCGATGCGTATGCGGATCTCGCGCGCCAGTTCGCCGAACGCGACAGCGCAGAAGCGGCGGTCAAGGTACGCACGCAGTCCGCGCAACTGTTCGCCGAACGCTTCGCCAACGGACTGGAGACGCAGGCCGGCGTCAAGCAGGCGGAATCGAAGCAGCAAAGCGCGCGCGCCGATCTTTTCGAACTCGACGAATCGATCGCGCTCACCCGCAACCGGATTGCCGCGCTGATGGGCGACGGTCCCGACCGTGGCCTCGCCATCGGCCGTCCGGCGGTGGATCTGGCGCAGCCGGCCGGCATGCCCGCCGACCTCGCGCTCGGCCTGCTGGGCCGCCGTCCCGACGTCGTGATCGCCCGCTTGCGCGCGGAAGCCGCGAGCAAGCGGATCGACGTCGCCAAGGCCGGCTTCTATCCGAACGTGAACCTCTCCGCGATGATCGGCTTCCAGTCGCTCGGCCTGAACATGCTGACGCGCGCGGGTTCGGCGGTCGGCAATGTCGGATCGGCCGTCACGCTGCCCATCTTCAACGGCGGCCGCTTGCGCGGCGAGTTGCGCGGCGCGCGCGCGAATTACGAGGAAGCCGTCGCCAACTACGACGAAACGCTGACCAAGGCGCTGCGCGACGTCGCCGATGTCGCCGTCAGCAAACGCGCGCTCACCGACCGGTTGCAGGCGACGCAAGCGTCGTACGACGCGGCCGCGCAATCGCATCGCGTGGCGCTCGAGCGCTATCAGGGCGGACTGTCCGGCTATCTCGACGTGCTGAGCGCCGCCGACACGCTGGTGAGCGCGGAGCGCCAGCTCGCCGACATGCGCTCGCGCACCTTCACGCTCGACGTTTCGCTCGTGCGCGCGCTCGGCGGCGGTTATCAGGTTGACGCGCAGGCCAACGCACCGGCCAATGCACCAACCACCACGCCGTCCGCCGCCGCAACGAACCCCGAAGCGAACCCCCAAGCGAACCCGAAAAATCAAAGCTGATCCCAAGGACCAGAACATGTCTCAAAGCCATTCCCCCGCGGCCGACGCGCCGTCCATGCCGAGCGCCGACCATTCGACCTATGCCGGCGAGAAGACCACAACGGCCGCCGCGCCCGTCGCTCGCCGCCAGAAGCTGTTCGCCTTGCTGGGCGCCGTCATCGTGCTGGCCGGTCTCGCGTATGGCGGCTACTGGTACTTCATCGGCTCGCGTTACGTGTCGACCGACAACGCGTACACCGCGGCCGAGATCGCGTCGATCACCCCGTCGGTGAGCGGCATCGTGCAGCGCGTCGCCGCGGTCGACACGCAGCATGTCCGCAAGGGCGACGTGCTCGTCGTGATCGACGACACCGATGCGAAGCTCGCGCTCGAACAGGCCGAAGCCGAAGTGGGGCGCGCCGAGCGCAAGGTGCGCGGCTACCTCGCGACCGACGCCGGGCTCGCCGCCCAGGTGGCGGCGCGCGCCGCCGACGAAGCGCGCATGAACGCGCAAATCGCGTCGGCCAAGGCCGATTTCGACCGCGCGGCGATCGACCTGAAGCGCCGCGAAGCGCTCGCGCATTCCGGCTCGGTGTCCGGGGAGGAACTCAGCAACGCGCAGACCTCGTTCGCGAGCGCCCAGGCGGCGCTGATGGCGGCCCGCGCCAACGCCTTGCAGGCGCAGGCGAGCCGTGCGGCGGCCATCGGTTCACAGGACGCCAACAAGGTGCTGTTCGCCGACACCACCGTCGACACCAATCCCGAAGTGCTGCTCGCGCGCGCAAAGCGGGACCAGGCGCGCGTCGATCTGCAACGCACGGTGTTGCGTGCGCCGGTCGACGGCGTCGTCGCGCGCCGCCAGGTGCAGGTGGGTCAGCGGGTCGAGCCGGGCGCGTCGCTGCTGTCCGTCGTGCCGGTGGATTCGCTGCACGTCGACGCGAATTTCAAGGAAGTTCAGCTCGACAAGGTGCGCATCGGTCAGCCGGTGGAACTGACGTCCGACCTGTACGGCGGCAAGATCGTCTATCACGGCAAGGTCGCCGGACTGGCCGGCGGCGCGGGCTCCGCGTTCGCGATGATTCCCGCGCAGAATGCGACCGGCAACTGGATCAAGGTGGTCCAGCGGCTACCGGTGCGGGTCGCGATCGACCCGGCCGATCTGCGCGCGCATCCGCTGGGCGTCGGCCTGTCGATGGAAGCGACCGTGGATACGCGCGACGGCGGCGTCGACAACGCGACGCCCGCAAGCTGAGGCCGCGCCGACCATGTCATCCAGTCAAACGCATCAAACGCGGGACATCCCGTTGCCGCCGCTGAGCGGCGGCATGCTGATCGGCGCGGCGTTGCTGCTGGCCGCCGCCAACTTCGTCGCGGTGCTGGACACGACGATCGCGAACGTGTCGGTGCCGACCATTTCCGGCGCGCTCGGCGCGTCGTCCAGCCAGGGCACCTACGTCATCACGTCCTACGCGGTGGCCGAAGCGATTACGGTGCCGCTGACCGGCTGGCTGGCAAACCGCTTCGGCACGGTGCGCGTGTTCATCACGTCGCTGATCATGTTCGGCCTGTGTTCGGCGCTGTGCGGCATGGCGACTTCGCTCGAAATGCTGGTGCTGTTCCGCGTGTTTCAGGGACTCGCCGGCGGGCCGCTGATGCCGCTGTCGCAGACGCTGCTGCTGCGCATTTTCCCGAAAGAGAAAGCGGCCGCGGCGATCGGCTTGTGGAGCATGACGACGCTGGTCGCGCCGGTGCTGGGCCCGATCCTGGGCGGCGTGATCTGCGACCGCATGCACTGGGCGTACATCTTCTACATCAACGTTCCGGTCGCGCTGATCTGCGGGTATCTCGGCTGGCGTTTGCTCAAGCGCTACGAGACAAGCCTGATGCGCGTTCCAATCGACGCCATCGGTCTCGCGCTGCTCGTCGTATGGGTCGGCGCGCTGCAAATCCTGCTCGATGAAGGCAAGGATCACGACTGGTTCGCGTCGACGGAAATCCGCGTGCTCGCAATCATCGCGGCGATCGGCTTCGCGTCGTTCCTGATCTGGGAGCTGACGGACCGTCATCCCGTGGTCGATCTGCGGGTGTTTCGTCATCGCGGCTTTAGTGCGAGCGTGATCACGATCACGCTGGCGTTCGGCGCGTTTTTCGGCGCGACCGTGCTGACGCCGCTGTGGCTACAGAGCTACATGGGCTACACGGCGACGTGGGCGGGGTGCGCCACGGCGATGACCGGCATCCTCGCCGTGCTCTCGGCGCCGCTCGCGGCCACCCTGTCGTCCCGGTTCGACGGACGCTGGCTGGTGTTCGCCGGCGTGATGTGGCTCGGCGCGGTCACGCTGTGGCGCACGCACGCGAACACCGACATGACGTTCTGGCAAGTGGCGTTGCCGCTGCTGCTGCAAGGCGTCGGCTTGCCGTTCTTCTTCGTGCCGCTCACGGGGCTCGCGCTGAGCAGCGTGGAGGAACCCGAAACGGCATCGGCGGCAGGGCTCATGAATTTCTGCCGGACCTTCGGCGGCGCGATTGCGACGTCGCTGGTCAATACCGGGTGGGAAGACCGCACGAAGTATGACCGGGCGGAGTTGTCGGGACTCGTCGATCAGGCCGGCCACTTCTCGACCATGCTGACGAATTCGGGCTGGAGCGCGGGTCAGGCGCAGGCGCAGATCAGCGACGTGGTGCAGTCGCAGGCCGTGATGCTCGCGACCAATCAGCTCTTCACGATTGCAGGCGCATGTTTCATTTTCGCCGCGCTGGCGGTGTGGCTCGCGCCGAAACCGACGCGGGTCGCCGATACGTCGCAGGCGCATTGAAGCTGCACACCGAAGCTGCGCACTGAAGCTGCACCGAAGCGGCATGCGTCTTTCGCCCTCGCGCGGAATTCGCGAGCCGTAATCAACACGGAACGGTTATGTCCAACGCAACACGCATTGTCATCGTCGGCGGCGGGATCGCCGGCATTCTGCTCGCCACGCGGCTCGGCAACCATTTCGCGCATTCGCACGAGGCGTCCGTGACGCTGATCGACAGCAGCCACACGCATATCTGGAAGCCGATGCTGCACACCATCGCGGCCGGCACGCGCGATGTGAAGCAACAGCAGGTGAGCTACCTCGCGCATGCGAGCGCGCACCGCTTCGCCTGGCAGCCGGGCGAGATGGGCGGACTCGACCGGCAACGCAAGGAAGTCCTGCTCAACGAAGTCAGGACGCCCGAAGGCGAGCTGGTGCTGGAGGCGCGAGCGGTTCCCTACGACGTGCTGGTGCTATCGCTGGGCAGCCGGGCAAACGACTTCGGGGTGCCGGGCGTGAGGCAGCACTGTCATTTCATCGACAGCCAGCAGCAGGCCGAAGCCTTCAACGGCGTGTTGCGCGCGCGCATGCTGCGCGCGGTGGTGCGCGACGAAAGACTGCGCGTCGCGATCGTCGGCGCGGGCGCCACCGGCGTCGAACTCGCCGCCGAGCTGAGCCGGGTGCTCGAAATCGCGCAAGGCTACGGCGATCCCACGCTGCGCAGCCGGTTGAGTCTCACGCTGCTCGAAAGCGGCCCGCGCGTGCTCGCCTCGTTTCCGCCGGCGATTTCCGCATCGACCCAGCAGCAACTCGAACACATCGGCTTTTGCGTGCTCACCTCGGTGCGCGTCACGGCGGCGCAGGAGGACGGATTCCGTCACGGCGACGATCGTCTGGTGAAAGCCGATCTGATGGTGTGGGCGGCGGGCGTCAAGGCGCCGGACTTCCTGAGCGAACTGGCCGGGCTGGAAACCAACCGCTCGAATCAGATCGTGATCGGCGCAACGCTTCGGTCCATCCGCGACGACCACGTGTTCGCACTCGGCGATTGCGCGAGCTTGACGCCGGAGAATCATGAGCGGCCGTTGCCGCCCACCGCCCAGGTGGCCACGCAGCAGGCGGAGCATCTGGCCCGTCATCTGCCTGGATGGCTGACGGGCGCGCCGATGCCGGAGTTCGCTTTTCGGGACTTCGGCTCGCTCGTGTCGCTAAGCGATTACGGCGCCTTCGGCACACTCGGACGGTTCGGCTTCTTCCCCGGCGGCTTCATTCGCGGACGGTTCGCGCAATTGAGCCATGCCATGCTCTATCGACGTCATCAGCAGGCGCTTCACGGTTTCGGCAGAGCGGGGCTAATGTGGACCGCCGAGCAGATCAACGCACTGGTTCAGCCGAAGATCAGGCTGAGTTGATGACGCATTGCCCGTTTTAACGCAGCGGCCCGGCATGCCGCGCTTCCAGATGGATCAGCCATGATGAACGACGACGACACCCGCCGTTCCCGCGCGATGTGGGACGAGATGACGGTGCTGCACACGAGCGTTTCCGCTATTCGCAAGGCGCAGGGCAAACGCAATCCGTCCGACTGCGAAGCGAACACCGCGGAATACGAAAAAGTGGTGACCGACTACGTGGACGACCTCGAACGCGCGATGCGCGAGGCATGGTGGGACAGATGGCCCGACCCGCAACGCTGAAGCGGCGACGCGCCGCTCAGAAGAAGTGACGAACACCCGTTGCGAAAATATAGCTGGACTTCACGGGCTGTCCATGAAGCAGTTCGCCGTAGTAGCTATAGCTATAGGCAGCGTAGAGCGACGTGCGTTTTGACAGGTTATAGATGGCCTCCATTCCCGCCCCGATGTCGCTCTTCGGAAGACGCTTGCTGTTACTGCCCGCCACGCTCGGTTTCAATACCCACTGACCCAGTGGAACACTCGCCCCAATCGACCACTCCGTAGACGAAACCCGCTCGCCCAGGGAGTACAGGTCGTATCGGGACTGCCCTGCCATTGTCATCAATGTGAAGGCGCCAAAGTCGTAGTTGAACGCACCGGTAAGCGTTGTCAGATTTCCCGTCTTCAACCGGTTTGGATCATAGCGTTGCGTGGCGGGGTCGTAATTGCTCGCGGTCGACTGGCGAAAATAGCCGAGGCCGGCGCGGATCCGGTCGCGCGCATAGACGATGGCAAAGGTGCTTGCGGTAATTGTTTTCCTCGGATCATTCATGCCGACCTGAGCGGATAAAGTGACCCCACCCATGTTCGGTGAATCGTAGCGAATGGAGTTATCCATCCGCACATGCGACCAATTGTTTGGGTCTCCAACAACGTTGTTGGCGCCAACAGCCCCTGATAACCCCGTGACTTGCCCGCTGGCGCTCGGAACCGGTGAACCGAGCGGAACCGGCCCCGCGATTCGCCATACGCGCACGAATGGATCGTATGTGTCTCCGTAACCAGGCGCCGCGTTGGATGCGACGTCATTCCAGGCGGAGTAGATGCGACCCAGACGAATCTGACCGAAGCCCCCCGTGAGCCCGATATTGGCTTGCCGATGAAAAAGACGCGCAGGCATGGAGCCGTCCGCGAGCGAGTTCTGTGTTTCGAGCACAAACGTGGCGGACATTCCGTTGCCGAGATTCTCGACGCCCTTGATGCCGAACCTCGACGCATTGATGCCGTAGGGGATCGCACCGATGCTCGCCGTCGGAGACGCCGTCACACCGAACGGATTGGCTGACGATACCGGCGCCGCAACGAGGTTCCGAAAGCTTCCAAACTGTGCTTCCGCCACGCCATAAAACGTCATGGAACTATTCGGTGCGGTTTGGGACATTGCGGGGATCGACAGACTCGAGATGCCAACCAGGAACACTATCTTTTCCAAACTATCTCCAGATTTAATTTGTTTGTATTTGCAGCGCGGGCCCAATTCATTTGCATGCCCGGGCCAGCAGGAGCCCGCTTGAAATCACACCCGCACCCAGGTGATGAATTCAAGCGTTCAATGGAAGGAAAGGAGGGCGATGTGCGGAGGCCGATCGATCACGTCATGTCGACGTCGCGACATCCCCACGCGTACGTAAACGCGAATCCGGCGAGGTAAGCGGAGAAAATGCCGACGAGGTAAATAGCCATGGCCGGCAGGGCTCCGTGATCGGATGTGATCAACGGCAGCGATACGAGGCCCGAGGGGCCGAATACCGTATTGAGGCCGATCGGGAAATGAAACCATGCAAACAACCCGATTACAAAGCCGCCAACCGCACCGCCAAAGCAGGCGGAAATAAAGGGCTTGACGCGAGGGAGCGTGACGCCGTAAATGAGCGGCTCGCCGACACCGAGTAATGCGGGCACGATCGCTCCTTTGATTTGCTTGCGCAAAACCGATTCTCGCGGCGCTCTCACATAAAGCGCGATGGCGGCGCCCACCTGACCCGCGCCCGCCATCGCCAGAATCGGGAACAACGAATTGAAGCCGCGACTTTGCATCAAGGCAAAATACACCGGGATAAAACCTTGATGGACGCCGAACATCACCGCAATCAGGAACAGCCCCGACAGTAACGCGGCACCAATCGGATTGTCGTTCAGATGCCCGAATAACCACGACATGCCGTCGAATAGCAGGACCCCGACAGGCATGATGACCACGTACGTCAACGCCCCGGCAATGAGCAATGTGAGCAGCGAGGTAAGGATCATGTCGAGGTTGGCGGGCATTCGCCGCCTTATCTGCTGCTCGATCCATGCACCCGCTATGCCCGCGATCAGAATGCCGATGATGCTTCCGCGCGGATCGATCTGAAGACCGAAGAAGTCCTGGATTCCCGCATGAAAACTGCCGCTGCCGGTCGAACCGTAATCGAGCAGAAACAGGGACGCGAGGATCGCGCCATTTACCCCTGAACCGCCAAAGGCCTGCTGGGTGTTATAGCCGACCAGAATTCCCAGAAAGCCGAACAGTCCCTTGCCGAACACGTTCATGTATGCGACCAGATGCACGATCGTGGGATTCCGATCGAGGACATTCGCCAGCATCGCCTGTTCGATGAGTGTCGCGCCCCCTAGCAACAGCCCCGCACCAAGAAAGCCGGGGATCAGCGGCGTAAAAATAGTCGCGAATTTGCTCAGGAACTGATGAATCCGCGTTCCGTGGCGCGCTTTCATGGCCTTCTTGTTATCGCGCGCGACCGCGGCCAATTGATCCGCGGCATTGTCGACAGGCGCTTCGGGGGCCGCCCTTGACTCGTGCTTCGCCAGCAGTTCCTTGACCAGGTCCGCGGCGCGCTGCACCTTGCCCGCCCCGATGACGACCTGCAATTGATCCGCGGCGGCAAGTACGCCCTGGACACAGGCGATCCGTTTTAATGCTGCCGTGTCAACGCGGTCTTGCCCGCCCAAAACAAAGCGAAGGCGAGTCATGCAATTGCTGCAACGAACCACATTAGCCGGCCCACCAATAGCATCTAATATTTCTTGTGCTGTTGTTTCGTTAATGCTTTGCATCGTCAGGTCTTCTCTCTGTGGATTGTGCTTTTGGAATGTGGTCGATTTGCATCGAGGGCCAGCAGGGCGGCTCGAACGTGCCCCTTCGTCCGGGCCAGCGCCGCTTTCGCCGCATGGAGATCGACTCCGGCGCGAATCATCACGATGGCTGTCTTGCACTGTCTGCCGCTCTCATTGACGGCCTCGCGCGCACGCTCGCGGGAACAATCGCAGGCCGCGATGACGATCTGGATTTGTCGCTCGACCAACTTTGCATTGGTCGCTTCGACATCCACCATGAGGTTGCCGAACACCTTGCCTAATCGGATCATGGCGCCCGTCGACAGCATGTTCAAAACCAGCTTTTGAGCAGTTCCGGCCTTAAGGCGGGATGAGCCGGTGACCGCCTCGGGACCCACCACGGGGGTGATGGCGATATCCGCCAGCGCGACCATCGGGCCGGTCGGATTGCAAGTGACGGCGATCGTGCGGGCGCCCAGTGAGGCCGCCCACTTCATGGCGCCGATGACATACGGCGTGCGTCCGCTCGCAGCGATTCCGACAAGAATGTCTCGCTCAGAAAATCGGATCTGCTCGAGATCACGCCGGCCCGCTTCGGCATCGTCCTCGGCATTCTCGACGGCGCCCACCATGGCAGCCGTGCCGCCGGCTATCAGTCCCTGAACGACCGACGGGGCGACACCGAAGGTAGGCGGACATTCGCTGGCATCCAGAATGCCCAGACGTCCCGACGTGCCGGCGCCGACATAAATCAGGCGGCCGCCGTGCGACAAGGCTTCGGTAATGACATCGACCGCCGCCGCGGCCGCCGGTAGAACTGCCTCAACGGCGAGTGCGACCTTCTGGTCCTCATGGTTGAGGATGCGCAGCATGGCCAGCGTATCCACGCGATCGATCTGCTCGCTGGCCGGATTGCGTTGTTCTGTGATCAAGTCATGTAGTTGAATCCGCGGCATGTCCATAGTCCTGTTATTCCATTATTCGTTCATATGGAATAGGTTATTCCTTGAGCCGGGCAAGGTAAACATTAAAAGTGTGGATCGAGTGTCAGGGATGCCAGGAGCGCCGAGGCGCGAGCATGGAAATCGCCCGGCAAGCAGTCGCGGCATTCCCGCGCAAGGCACGCGGGGCACCCGTTCAAGGTCGTGGGGAGCGGGGAGGTTTAAACGCGTTGAAGTTAGCTGCGTCTTTCAGATCGTTGTCGAGGCGGATCGGTGTCGCCAGTGAGGAAGCGCAATCGCAGTGCTTGCCACGATCTCGCTTCGGCGCTGGCGCATCGCTTCGCAATCAACGCATCACGGCATCACCGCAAACATGGCTTCATGGCGCAAGGAAAAGAGCCGCGTCGTGCGCCGGCAATTGTCTGTTTTTCGTGCCGCTACCAGCTATGCATAGGGACCGGCGCCCCTCGGTTGCCGTGTTAACATCGCCCTACCGCTGAAGGCACCAGCAGCAGAGCACGCGAATCGACCGTCGCTTAGGGCAAGCACAAATACGACACGCGGCATCCCGCGCAACCAGCACCTGATCCGATGAAGATAATCAACCAGATCGCCCAGTCTCGCAGTCAATTTTCACCCAGCGAACTGAAGATCGCCGAGACCATCCTCGCTCACCAGGAACGCATTTCCAAAATTTCGTCCAGTGAGCTTGCTCAGTTAGCAGCGGTCAGCCAGTCCAGCATCGTCAAGTTCGTCCAGAAGATCGGGTTCAAGGGCATGACGGCTTTTCGCCTCGCGCTGAGCGAGGAGTCGGGTCGCCAGCAAGCCATCCAGCTTCCCGTGGCAACGAACTTCCCGCTGCACAACGCGATCAACAGCGACGACGACGCGCCCACGATCGCGCGAAAATTGATGCAGGAGAAGATTCGCGCACTGGTCGAGACCACCGGTAGTGTCGATTACGAGATCCTGGGAAAGATCGTGACGGCGCTGAGTGAAGCGCGGTTCGTGCACATTACCGGGCTCGGTGGCTCCATGACAGTGGGGAGCGACTTTGCGCACAAGCTCCTTAAAATCGGAGTGATCGCCCTGATCGACCCGGATAGCCATGCCCAGCTCAGCATCGCCAATACGCTGGGTCCGCAGGACATTCAGGTGGCGATTTCTTATTCGGGGCGCAGGAAAGAGATTCTCGACGCCGCACGCGTCGCTCAGCAGCGCAAAGCCCGCGTCATCGCCTTGACCAATCCGGTGGAGAATCCTCTTCGTGCGCTGGCCGACTTGTCTCTCGTCACGTTGGCGGAAGAGGATCAGTGGCGCAGTTCCGCCATTTCCTCACGCACGGCGCAAAACGCGCTGACTGATTTGATCTTCATGGTGCTGATACAAACTCAGTCATGGCGAAACGATCTGATCCGAGACACGCAGTCGCTCATCGACGAACTTATGTAATCGTTCAGTATGCGATTTATCGTTGGGTGCTCAGCCGCCGTTCCGCGCTCGCGCAAATAATGAAAACGCCCCCGCAGGGGCGTTTTTCACAACCTCGCGACGGCAAGGAACCTACGTTCCTCGCCTGCAAGACCCGCTTAGAACTTGTGACGCAGACCGACGCGGAACGCCAGCTGGTTGTCCGCACCCGTGCCCGACGTGTTGAAGTAGCTCGTGCTCGAACCGATCTGCGCTTGCAGATCCTGGGTGCCGTTGCGGCCGGCGGCGATCTGGTAGATGCCCAGTGCGTACACGTCCGTGCGCTTGCTCAGCGCGTAGTCGATGCTCAGGTCAGCCTGATTCCAGTGGCCGCGGTTCGCATTGCTCAGGTGCATGTACGTGTAGCCCGCACCTGCCGTCAAGGCCGGCGTGAACGCGTATTTCGCGCCCGCTTCATAGGCGGCGAACGTCGTCGCGCCGCCGCTGATCGTCTCGAAGCGCGTGTTCGTGTACAACGCCCACAGCGTCGCCGCGCCGATCGAATAGCGGCCGCCCACACCGAACGTGCGCAGATCGCGGACGTTGCCGGTCGCGACGTTGGCGATGGTCGTCGAGAATGACGGGGTCGACTGGCTCGGGTAACGGATGTCCGTGTACGCCGCGCCGATGCCGAACGGGCCGTTCGCGTAGTTCAGGCCGAAGCTGTACGCACGCGACGAACCTGCAACCGGTGCAGCCGTCGTGCCGCTTGCCGGCGCGCCCGCGAATGCGCCGGCCTGGTTCGAGAAGCCGTACATCGCGCCGAACGTCAAGCCGTGGAAGTTGGCGCTGCTGAACTTGACCGCGTTGTTGATGCGGCTCGACGTGAGTTGATCCACGTCGTTGATGTGATAAGCGTAGTTACCCGCGACGGTCTGGCCGCCGGTCGAGTAGTTGCCGCCGAGATAGTCCGTCGAAAACGAGTACTGGCGGCCGAACGTCAGCGAGCCGATGTCGTTCTTCGACAGACCGACATACGCCTGACGGCCGAACATCGCACCGCCCTGGCCGAGCGTGCCGTTGCCGCTGTTGAAACCGTTCTCCAACACGAACAGCGCCTTCAGGCCGCCACCGAGGTCTTCGGTGCCGCGCAGGCCCCAACGGCTGCCTTGGGCCACGCCGTCGTCGTACTTGAAGAGGTTGTCGTGACCGGTAGCGGTCTTCGAGTTGTTCACGTAGCTGATACCGGCATCGATCACGCCATACAGCGTGACGCTGCTTTGCGCGTGGGCGGCGCTTGCGAAAACGGCGAGGGTAGCGGCGGTCAATAGTTTCTTGTTCAAGACTTTCTCCAATAAAGATTAGGCAATCGCAGCGCCGTGCTCTTTGGTCAGGTCGCGCGATGGCCCGAAATTTAAGGGACCGCAGAGTAAGGTATGTGACAGGCCGAAATTTTTTGGAATCTGTCGCGCCGGCGCGACATGCGCGTGGCTTTACGTGGCTTTTGCAAGCGGACATCACGCAAGGCGTCGTGCGGGCGGGATCGGCAATCGGCGTGTCAAAGCAGATCGCCCGCTGAAAAGCGGGCGATGTTGGGAGGTGAAGCTACGGCCTTGCGAAGCCGTTGCCAGCGTTAAGTTGTTGTCCGTTCAATTGCTCAGCAGCGAGCCGCTTCTGAACGCCTTCGCGCCGGCAATGCGCGCGAATTCGAGCCCCGCCGTCGCGAAACGCGTCAGATGCCGCGCGTACAGCACGCCGGCCACGCTGCTCTTGACCGTGACCGCGCGATCGGTCAACGGGTCGACGATATCGGCGATCTCGTGGCCGGCGTCCACCCACGTGCCGACTTCACAGCGGTACACCAGCACGCCGCTGATCGGCGCGACGAGCGGTTCGGCGCCGGCAAGGGGGGTAGCGGCGAATTCGAGCGGCGGCAACGGCGCCGGGGTGCCGTCGACCACGCCACGCACGGTCAGATATTCGATGATGGCTTGCGCGTCGTGCTCGGCGTACTCGTAGGACACCTCGCGCTGGCCGCGCAACTCGATCGTGACCGAGATCGAGCCGTTCGGAATCGGGAAGCGCTCGCCGTAGCGGCCGCGCAGATCGGACCAGCAGAAGCTGTGGATCTCGTCGAACGGATTGCCCACCGAATTGAGCGCGAGCAGCGACGCCCTGGCGTGCAGATAGCAGGCCAGCGGCTCGACTTCGGGCCACAGGTCGGGGTTCGTATAGAGGTGCATCGCGGCTTCCCAGTCGCAATGCAGATCGAGCACGACGTCGGCGTCGTAGGAAAGTTTTTGCAGCGCGAGACGTTGCGATTCCAGTTCGGTTTGCGGCTTCTCCGCGTCGAGCGCCTCGCGCATCGCCGCGCGGATCGCGTTGCGATTGGCGTCGATGTCGTCGCTCAGGCGCGCCTCGATAACCGGCTGCACCAGCGCCCCCAGGTCGTGGAAATTGCGGTTGAAATTCTGCGCGGTGTTGGTTTCGAAACGGCCCGTCAGGTGGCCGAGAAAGTGCTGATTCAGGCCGATCGGATTGGCCACCGGCACGATCACGACTTCGCCGCGCAGCTTGCCGGCGGCCTCCAGCGCGGCCAGCTTGCGGCGCAGCGCCCATGACACCAGCATGCCGGGCAACTCGTCGGCATGCAGCGACGACTGAATGTAAATCTTCTGCCCGCCGCCGGGACCGTAGTGAAAACTCGTCAGGTTGCGGGCGGTGCCGAGCGTCGGGGCAATCAGCGGATGGGTTTGGGTTTGCATGGTTTTCAAATCCGCGGGCAAGTCGGGCATGCCGCGCTATGTCGTTGATTACAGGAGGAAAGCGTGCCGTTGGTCCGGTTGATGGCGGGCCGGCCGGGGCGTATTTCGCGGCGTCTCGATCGCACGATCTTAGCCGATATGGCGGGCCGCGTGGTCTTATGCGGCCCGCAAACAAAACGGGCTCCGCGTGTGGCGGAGCCCGTTGCCTGCGAGCCCGCCGGCGCGCCTTCAGATGCGCGCGGCGGGCATGGCAGCCTGTTTAGCTGCCGTACACGTCGAAGTCGAAGTACTTCTTCTCCAGCTTCTTGTACGTGCCGTCCTTGATGATCTCGGCGATCGCCTTGTCGACCTTCGCCTTCAGATCGGTGTCTTCCTTGCGCATGCCGATGCCGGCGCCGTTGCCGAGGATCTTCGGATCGTCGAGATTCTTGCCGACGAAGTCGTAGCCCGCGCCGCGCGGCGTCTTCAGGAAGCCGATTTCAGCCTGCACCGCGTCTTGCAATGCCGCGTCCAGACGGCCCGACAGCAAGTCGGCGTAGACCTGGTCCTGGTTCTGGTACGGCACGACCTTCGTGCCCTTCGCTTCCCAGTAGGTCTTCGCGTAGGTTTCCTGGATCGTGCCTTGCTCGACGCCAACCGTCTTGCCCTTCAGCGATTCGGCCGTCGGCAGGATGCCCGAGCCCTTCTTTGCGACGAGGCGCGTCGGCGTGTTGAACAGCTTCGACGAGAAAGCGATCTGCTCGGCGCGTTGCGGCGTCATGGACATCGACGACAGCACGCCGTCGAACTTCTTCGCCTTCAGTGCGGGGATCATGCCGTCGAAGTCGTTTTCGACCCACACGCATTTGGCCTTCAGGCGCGCGCAGATCTCATTGCCGAGGTCGATGTCGAAGCCAACGAGCTTGCCATCCGGACCCTTGGACTCGAACGGGGGATAGCTGGCGTCGACGCCGAAACGGATGGTCGTCCAATCTTTAGCGTGTGCGCCGATCGAGACGGTGGCAAGCAGAGCAACCGTCAAAGCCGCTAGCAGTTTTTTCACTGTTTAACTCCTCGTGTGGTTCAAATACGCCCGCCTGCGGTTGTGCCGCCGCGGGACGCCCGGCGCGACTGACGACCGGGCTTGGGTTGAGTCTGCCGGCCGGGGCGGCCAGCAGCGCGCGCCAAGCTTATCAGTTCAAAAAAATTGGGTAGCTAGTGAAACACCGGATGGCGCATGAGGATAGCTTCTAAAGCCGGGTTGTGCAGGGGTGGGCGGAGGGCGCCGCCGCAGTGCGTGGTTTAAGCGAATTGGATCGCGGCTCCGGCCGCGTGCCGCGCTGTGCGTTGCGTTGTAATGCGTTAGTAATGCAATTGGCTCGCCGGCCGTGGCCCGGCTACGAGTCGATCAACCAGCGCGGCTACTCCTTACTCAAGGAATCCGCGCGTGCGGGGTCGATGCTGCCGCACCAGAGTTCGCCTTTGTCCATCATCTCCGCGTCTCGTGTGCTCATTCCCGCGCAGACGCCGCGCGAGTCTTGCGCCTGACGCTGAACGCGCGCGAGTGATGCGCGGTTCATTTCGCCCTGGAGCCAGTTGCCGAAGCCCGCAATCGATCCGGCCACGACAAGCACCAGCATCCAGTCTGTTTTCCTCAAGCGCATCATCGGTTTCACCTTCAATTGCCCGCCGGGCAGGCCGTGCTTCGCGGTCCGCCGACAGCCGCCGGCGGCGGGTCGGGGCAAGTCATCGTTATCGGCAGCGGCGCGCGGGTTCTTGAGTTGCAGCGCCGCACGCGTTTTAATCGGCCGCCGGCCATTAAAGATTTCACACCGATTGCCGTTAAATACAGATGAGCGCGTTTGTTAAATCACGCCGGAACGTGTTTTTCGGACTCCGGCGACGCCAAAAACCAAAAAACGCATTGCTTGGCGCTATCATCGATGCTCCCCGCGCTCACAACGCAGCATAACGAGTGCATCTGTCTGAAGAAAGTCATCGAGCAACGCGCCCCGCAGCCAAGCGCCGCGGGTTCTGCCGCGCTCGTCCAAACGGCCTTCTGCTAAACGGTGTTGCATATGCACATGATTTCGATGGCAGATGAGATGCGCTGCGGCATACGGTCCGTTCGTGGGCGACTCCTCATGCCGTGCGCGCTTCGCCAAGCCGTTTTTCGCGCAGGTCCGGCGCTTCTGATCACGGCGTTTTTCTGCTGCGGGCTGCTGCTCGCAGGGCCGGTCGCGGCCGGCGACAGAGTGCTGCGCGTGCTCGCCTGGCCGGGCTATGCGGACGCCGACGTGGTGCGCGGTTTCGAGGCCCGCTACCAGGCGAAAGTGGAAGTCACGATGGTGGATTCCGACGAGGCGCTGTGGGCCCAGATGCACGCGAAAGACACGCCGCCTTTCGACGTGCTCGCCGCCAATACCGCCGAAATCCAGCGCTATACGCGCGCCGATCTGCTGGCCCCGCTCGACCTCGCGAGCCTGCCGAACACGAAAAGACAGTTGCCGCGTTTCCAGGCGTTGTCGTCGATCGAGGGGCTCACCTCGGCGGGCCAGGTGTACGGCATCCCATTCACGTATTCGTCGATGGGGCTGATTTACGACCGCAAGCAGATCCCCGTCGCGCCGCGCTCGATGCTCGAATTGTGGAACCCGCGGTATCGCGGCAAGGTGCTGGACTTCAATAGCGCGCAGCACAATTTCTCGTTTACCGCATTGGCGCTCGGCTACGCGCATCCGTTTCAGCTCGACGCCGCGCAGATGCGCGTGATTACCCAGAAGCTCATCGCGCTGCGCCGCAATCTGCTCACCTACTACACGTTGCCGGAAGAGGCGACCGCGTTCTTCATCGAACACAAGGTCGCGTTGATGTTCGGCAATTACGGCACGCAGCAGGTCGAATTGCTGCGCCGCGCGGGCGCGGATGTGGGCTATGTGATTCCCGACGAAGGCGTGCTTGCGTGGCTGGATTGCTGGGCGATGACGCGCTCGGCCTCGGATCGCACGCTCGCGCTCGCATGGATCGATTACATGCTCGAACCGGAAGTCAGCGGGTTGTTGCCGCAACGCCAGGGACTCGCCAACACGTTGACGGCGCCCGTGGACAACAACGCTAACGCACGCATCATGTGGATCGGCCCGGTGGAAGATATCCAGCGGCGCGAGGAACTGTGGACCCGAATCGTGTCCGGAGACCGGTCGGAGCGTTTTTGATGATACGCCCAGGCTTAACGTTCAAGTTATCGGTGCTGCTCGCGTGCATCGGCGTGATCGCGTCCGGCGCGACCGGCTATTACGCGTATCGCGCCAACCGCGCGATGCTGGTGAACGAAGCCGGGCGCAGCCTGCTGACCTCGACGGAACTACTGGGGCAGCGCTTTTCCGTCGCGATCGACGACATCGGCGCCGACGCGCTGGTGCTCGCGGGCATGCCGTCCTCGGCGGAGATCGCCCAGACCGACGACGGGCTCGGCGAGAATGCGGCGCGCGAACGGCTCGCGCAGGTGTATTCGAGCTTCATGGTCCATCATCCCGACTATCTGCAGATTCGCCTGATTACCCGTCAGCATTACGGGCTCGAACTGATCCGTTTTGACCGCGACGCCGACGGCCTCGTGCGGGTCGAGGGCAACCGGCTGCAGGAAAAAGGCCAGTTCGCCTACGTTTTCGACACGCTCGCGTTCTCGCCCGGCCGCCTGTACGCGTCGCCGATCTCGGTCAATCACGAGTACGGCGCCCATGCCGCCGAAAACAGGCCGACGCTGCGGCTCGGCACGCCGGTGGCGAACGGGAGGGGGCAGGTGGTAGGCGTCGTCGTGATCGACGTCGATCTGGCCGGCTTGCTCAAACGCTTGCAGAGCGATTTGCCGAGCGACTATCAGGTGTATCTCGCGAACGAATGGGGCGATTTCCTCGTGCATCCCGACAGTTCGAAAACCTTCGGCTTCGACAAGGGCCGGCGCGTGCTGATGCAGGACAGTTTCTCGGTGACCAAGCCGCTCTTCGAGCAGTCGCAAAGCGAAGTGCTGGTGAACGGCCTGACGTATCCGCGGCAGGCGGCGGGGCAGGTGCTCTCGTTCGTGCGCAGGCCGTTCGGCGCGTCCGAAGGCAACCGCTTCATCGTGCTGGGTCTCGCCAAGCCGCTCGAGGACGTATTGTCCGACGCCGATCTGCTCGGCAACCGGATCATTCGCATGGTGCTCGTGTTCAGCGCATTGGCGGTGCTGCTCGCGATTCTGTTCGCCCGCGCGCTCACCAAGCCGTTGCACATTCTCGCGTACGCGGCCACGCATCTGTTCGCCGAGCACGCGATGGAAACGCTGCCGCTCAAGCGTACCGACGAGATCGGCGTGCTGGCGCGCTGCTTCGATCGTCTGCGCCGCGAGATCAAGTCGCAAATGGACACGCTCCATAACAAGCAGACTGAACTCGTGCATCTCGCCACGCACGACGGGCTGACGGGATTGCCGAACCGCATGCTGTTCATGCAGAAGCTCGAGAACGCGATCGAGGAAGCGGCGCGGCGTCAGGAAAGTCTCGCGGTGCTGTTCGTCGACCTCGACCGTTTCAAGCAGATCAACGACCAGTTCGGGCACTCCGTCGGCGACAAGGTGCTGGTGGTCGTGGCGCGCCGGCTGAAGCAGGTGCTCTGCACCGCCGACGTGGTGGCGCGGCTCGGCGGCGACGAATTCATCGTGCTGATCGAGGGACCGCGTGCCGCGGAAGCGGCGCCGGCAATCGCCTCGCGCATCGTCGACACGCTGAACGAGGAACTGCTGATGGATGGGCACAACATGGCGGTGGGCGCGAGTATCGGCATCAGTCAGTTCCCCGACGACAGCGGCACGGCGGAGGAACTGCTGCTCAACGCCGACGCGGCGATGTACGCGGCTAAATCCGGCGGACGGTGCGCCTATTTGCGTTACCAGGATCTGCTCGAAGCGCGCCGGCTCGAACAACTCGAACAGGCGCGGGCGCAGGCGAGCGAAGGGGCCACAGAAGGGCACGAGGCCGAGCCGCTGGCGTGACGCGAGCGCGGTCGCGCTTCATTGCATGGCGGCAACGGCGCGACGCGCTCCGTTTTTCCGCAGCAATTGCAACGCTCCTTGCAGCGCCGTTCTGAACTCGGGGCGCGCGGCGAGCTGTGCCGGAAACACGTCGCGCACGGACAGCAGCGCGTTCATCAGCGCTTGCGGTTCGCCTTGCGCGGAGGCGGCGAGCGCCTTCAAGTCATCCGCGAGCGGATCGCTGATCTCGTAGCGCGTGCCGTCGTCCGCATGGCCGCGCAAGAACGTCATCCATGCCGCTACCGCCAGCGCAAGACGCGCGAACGGCTGTCCCGCGTCGATTCTCGCCTCGATCGTGGCGAGCAGGCGCGGCGGAATCTTCTGGCTGCCATCCATTGCAATCTGCGCGCAACGATGCTTGAGCGCGGGGTTGGCGTAACGCGCCAGCAAGGCGTCCCGATAGCCGGCGACATCGAACGACGCGGGCAGGGTGAGTGTAGGCGCGATTTCCTGCGTCATCATCGCGTGAATGAGCTTGTGCATGGCGGGGTCCGCGATCGCGGCGTCGATGGTGGCGAAGCCGCCCAGCATCGAGAGATACGCCAGCGTCGAATGCGTGCCGTTCAGCATGCGCAGTTTCGCCAGTTCGAACGGCGTGACGTCGTCGACGAGTTGCGCGCCGACAGCGTCCCACGCGGGACGTCCCGCCGCAAAACGATCCTCGATCACCCATTGCCTGAACGGCTCGCACGGTACGGGCGCCGCGTCCCGATAGCCGAGTTGTTCGGCGACGGTGGCGCGCTCGGCGTCGGTGGTGGCCGGCACGATGCGATCGACCATCGTCGACGGAAACGCGACTTCGGCGGCGATCCAGTCGGCCAGCGCGGCATCGACTCGCCGCGCGAACGAACAGACCACCTGGCGCAGCGCCGCGCCGTTGTGTGCGAGGTTGTCGCACGAAAGCACGGTGAACGGTTGGCCGGCGGCGTCGCGCCGCGCGCGCAATGCCGCGACGAGAATGCCGGGCACCGTGCGCGGCGCGAGCGGATGAGCGAGATCGTGTGCGACCCCCGGATCGTCGAGTGCGACGTCGCCGGTTTTCGCGTCGCGGCAATAGCCCTTTTCCGTGACGGTGAGCGAGACGATCCGCACCAATGGATCGGCGAGGCGCCCGAATAGCGCCGCGTGATCGTGCGGCATCGCCAGCACCTCGCGCAGGGCGCGCACGACCGTGACCCGTGCGCCGTCGGGACCGCGTTCGACGACGCTGTACAAACCTTGCTGCTCCATCAGCGCGTCGCGCTTGCCGACGTCGCCTTGCAGCGTCACGCCGCAAATACCCCAATCGCCACCCGCCGCCAGCATCGCTTCTTCCGTATAGAGCGCCTGGTGCGCGCGATGGAAATTGCCGATGCCCAGATGAACGATGCCGATAGCCGGCTCGCGCCATCGAGGAGAAAGCACATGCGTTTGCAGTGCCGGCAATACGGAGCGGGTGAGGCGAGGCAAGTTGGCTGGCGAGGGCATGGAAGGAAATCCGTCGTGTGAAAAGAGCTGGGAATAACGTCGTGCAACGGGAAAACCCTGATTTGACGATTAGCAATACTTGTATGGTAGCATCGTTCAAACGACGCCGGACAGCGTCGGCAAGGTTGTTTTTCATCTGGGCCGCTGTTCGGAACCGTCACGAAAACCGCGAGTTGCATGCCCCGCGCTCAGCACGTCCGGCACGTTTCGCAACTCGTTTCTGCAAGGAAGGATGTCATGAAAATCGTTCGCGCCGACGTGATCGTCACGTGCCCCGGCCGCAATTTCGTCACGCTGAAAATCGTCACGGACGAAGGCGTGCACGGTATCGGCGACGCCACGCTGAACGGCCGCGAACTGGCGGTCGCATCGTATCTGAAAGACCACGTGTGCCCGCTTCTGATCGGCCGCGACCCCGGCCGTATCGAGGACACCTGGCAGTATCTCTACAAGGGCGCTTACTGGCGCCGCGGTCCCGTCACGATGACGGCGATCGCCGCGGTGGACATGGCGCTGTGGGACATTCTCGGCAAGGTGACGGGCATGCCGCTCTACAAGCTGCTCGGCGGCGCGTCGCGCGAGGGCGTGATGGTGTACGGCCATGCCACCGGCCGCGACATTCCCGAAGCGCTCGACCGTTACGCCGAACATATCGAGGCCGGCTACCAGGCGATTCGCATTCAAAGCGGCGTGCCGAACATGCGCTCGGTGTACGGCGTGTCGAAAGGCAGCGGCATGTACGAGCCGGCCACCAAGGGCGCGGTCGAGGAGCAGAGCTGGTCGTCGGAAACGTATCTCGACTTCGTGCCGAAGCTGTTCGAGGCCGTGCGCGACAAATTCGGCTTCGACACGCATTTGCTGCATGACGTGCATCACCGCTTGACGCCGATCGAAGCCGCGCGCCTCGGCAAAGCGGTCGAACCGTATCGTCTCTTCTGGATGGAGGATCCCACGCCCGCTGAAAATCAGGCCGGTTTCCGGTTGATTCGCGAGCACACGGTCACGCCGATCGCGGTGGGCGAGGTGTTCAACAGCATCTGGGATTGCAAGCAGTTGATCGAGGAGCAGTTGATCGACTACATTCGCGCGACCTTGACGCACGCGGGCGGCATCACGCATCTGCGGCGAATCGCTGATTTCGCTTCGCTGTATCAGGTGCGCACCGGTTGTCACGGGCCGTCGGATTTGTCGCCGGTGTGCATGGGTGCGGCGTTGCATTTCGATCTGTGGGTGCCGAATTTCGGCGTGCAGGAGTACATGGGCTTTCCCAAGGAAGCGCTCGACGTGTTCCCGCATGCATGGCGCTTCGACAAGGGCATGATGCATCCCGGCGAGGCGCCCGGCCACGGCGTCGACATCGACGAAGCGGTGGCCGCCCGTTATCCGTACGACCCGGCGTATCTGCCGGTGGCGCGTCTCGAGGACGGGACATTGTGGAACTGGTGAGCCGACCCGTTCGAGTAATCCCCTCATAGCCTTCACGCCCTCGCCATCTTCTTCTCTCGCGCGGTATTGAACGCGCCACCTTTTGCGATTCGGAGTCCACCATGCTCGCAGCCGTGCTTCACGAACCCAAACTGATCCGCATCGACGAAGTCGATCCGCCCGAACCCGGCAAAGGCCAGGTGCGGGTGCGAGTGCGCGCCGGCGGCATTTGCGGTTCCGACCTGTCCTACTACTTCAAAGGCAAGAGCGGTGATTTCGCGGTGCGCGAGCCCTTCGTGCTCGGTCACGAAGTGGCGGGCGAGATCGATTCGCTCGGCGAGGGCGTGAGCGCGGAGAGTCGCTTGACGCGTGGCCAACGTGTCGCCGTGAATCCGGGGCTGGCTTGCGGAACTTGCCGCTTTTGCGTGAGCGGGATGCCGAACCATTGCCTGAACATGCGCTTCATGGGCAGTGCCTCGACCTTTCCGCACACGCAGGGCATGTTCCGTCAATACATCGTCGTGGCGGCGCGGCAGTGCGTGCCCGTGCCGGACGGCGTCGACTTCGCTCAGGCCTCGATGGCCGAACCGCTCGCCGTCGCGCTGCATGCGGTGAAGCAGGCCGGTTCGCTGGTGGGCGCGAGCGTGCTCGTGGTCGGCTGCGGTCCGATCGGCGGCATTCTGCTGACGGTCGCGCGCCGCGCCGGCGCGCACCGCGTGGTCGCGCTCGATCTGTCGGACCGGGCCTTGCAGGTCGCTCGTCAACTCGGCGCGGACGAGGCCGTGAACGCGGCGGACACCGCCACGATCGACCCCTGGTCCGCGGAGCGCGGCACATTCGACGTCGTCATCGAAGCGTCAGGCAGTCCCGCCGGTCTCGATACGGCGCTGCGCTCGGCGCGCGCGGGCGGCACGGTGATTCAGGTCGGCAATCTGCCGGCCGGTCAATCGCCGGTGGCGGCGAACCTGGTGATGTCCAAGGAACTCTGTTATCAAGGCTCGTTTCGCTTCACCGGCGAATACGCGATTGCCGCCGACGAAATCGCTTCCGGCAAGATCGACTTGCGGCCGTTGATGACGCACGCCTTCGCGATGAACGAGGCGAATCACGCATTCGAAGTCGCGCTCGACCGCGCGCAGTCGATGAAGGTGCATCTGAACTTCGACTGAATCCCGGCGCTTGCACAGGCATTGCGTTGGCGATGCCTTGCACGGCGAATCACATCATCAAGCCGTTCAAACGCCCGTGAAGAGGCGAACTGAAGGAGACACCCAATGATCAAGAGTCAACGCTGGTTCGTCGTCGCGCTGCTGTTTCTGGCCGGCGTCATCAATTATCTCGACCGCGCCGCGTTGTCGATCGCGGCGCCGTTGATCCAGAAAGACCTGAACTTCTCGCATGCGCAAATGGGCATCGTGTTCAGCAGTTTTTTCGTCGGCTATGCGCTGTTCAATTTCGTCGGCGGCGTGTTGTCCGACAAGATCGGCGCGAAACGCGTGTTCGGCACCGCGATGGGCGTGTGGTCGGTGTTCTGCGGCGCGACCGCGCTGGCCACCGGCATCGGTTCGCTGATCGTGCTGCGCGTGTTGTTCGGCATGGGCGAGGGGCCGTTCAGCTCGTCCAACAGCAAGATGGTCAACAACTGGTTCCCGCGCAGGGAAGTGGCGAGCGCGATCGGCGTGATCAGTTCCGGCACGCCGCTCGGCGGCGCGCTGGCGGGGCCGGTGGTCGGTTTCATGGCGGTGCGGTTCGGCTGGCGTTGGGCCTTCGTCGCGATCATGCTGCTGGGACTCGTGTGGCTCGTCGTGTGGGCCGCGATGACCACCGAACATCCGCATGAAAACGCGCGCGTGACGCCGCGCGAGGCGGAACTCATCCGCGCGGGCCAGGCGGACGAACATGTGATCGCCCATTCGGCGGACGGCGCGAAGCTCGGCCTTGGCCACTTCCTGCGCAAGCCGATCATTCTCGCGACCGCCTTCGCATTCTTCTCGTATAACTACGTGCTGTTCTTCTTTCTGTCGTGGTTTCCCACGTATCTGACCGAGGCGCATCACCTGAGCCTGCGCGACATGAGCATCGCGACGGTGATTCCCTGGGTGCTCGGCAGCGTGGGGCTCGCGTCCGGCGGCTTCATCTCGGACTTCATCCTGCGCCTGACCGGCAAGCCGCTGCTCTCGCGCAAGCTCGTGCTGAGCACCTGCCTCGGCGCCGCGGCGGTATGCGTCGCGCTGGCCGGCCGTGTCGCCAGCACACAGAGCGCGGTTGCGCTGATGTCGGTATCGATCTTCTTCCTGTATGTGACGGGCGCCGTGTATTGGGCGGTGATTCAGGACACCGTGCCGCGCGAACACGTGGGCGGCGCGGGCGGCTTCGTGCATCTGCTGGCCAATCTGGCCGGCGTGATCGGACCCGCGGTGACGGGCTTCATCGTCGAGGCGACGCATGGCGCTTATGGCAGTGCGTTCGTGCTGGCGGGCGCGATTGCGGTGCTCGGCGCGCTGTGTTCCCTGGTATGGATTCGCGAGCCGCGCGCCGGTGCGTTGAGCATGAAAAGTGCATGGTAGTATGGTGCGACGTTCGCGCGAAACCACGGAATGAATTTTCGCGGCGCGCAACGTCCCACTTGAAATCACTCGCCGCTTTTCGCTGTTTCGACATGCCGACCAAGAACGTCCACGCCGCCAAGCCTTCTGTTTCCGCCAATGCAACGCCTGGCGCCGCGCCTCGCACACGACGCCGGTCGAGCGTGCAGGCAGGCGCGCGTGCCACCCTGCCCGATCTCACTGCCAACGTTTCTTTCGATACGCACGAGCCGATCGGCAAGCAGATTTTCCGCGCATTGCGGCAGGCGATTTTCGTCGGACAGATGGTGCCGGGCACGCCGCTTTCGGAGAAGGAAGTGTCCGACATGTTTCAGGTGTCGCGGCAGCCCGTGCGGGAGGCGTTCATCAAACTGGTCGAAGCCGGCGTGTTGCAGGTGCTGCCGCAACGCGGCACCTTCGTTAAGCGCATTTCGCCGCGCCAGGTGCGCGAAGGCCGCTTCATTCGCGAGGCGATCGAGACCGCGGTGGTGCGCAAGGCGGCCGTTTCGATCACCGACGCGCAGTTGCAGGCGCTTGCCGACAACCTCCGTGACCAGAAGCTCGCCGCGAAATCGAACGATACCGCCGCATTCCTCGCACTCGACGAGGCGTTTCATTACGCGATCGCCCAGGCCATCGACTGCACGGCCGCATGGGAGACGATTCAGGACATCAAGGCCCAAATGGACCGGGTGCGCTATCTGAGCCTGCCCGACGTGTCGCCGCTTGATCTGCTGATCAAGCAGCACGCGAAGATTCTCGCCGGCCTGCGTGCTCACGATCCGGCCGCGGCTGAAGATGCGATGCGCCGCCATCTGCGCGAGATTCTGACGTCGCTCGGGCCGATTGCCGAGCGCAACCCCGCGTGGTTCGAAGCGGATGAGCCGGAGCGCGTGCCGCTGTCGATCTGATCGAACGCGTGGCGACAAGCCACGCGCCGCAAAACCACGCTCCCTGCTCCAACGCGTCAAACGATCCGTGCGCCGGCGCGATAAGTCGCGCGCGGCACCGGTAACGCGCCGAGCATCGTCACGCGCACGAAGTCCGCGCGCAAACCCGGTTCGATCGCGCCGCGATCCTGCAAGCCGGCGGTGCGCGCCGGTTCGGCGGAGACCGTCGCCATCGCGCGCGGCAAACTCCAGCCGGCCTTGTCGACGAGTTCGAACACGGCGGTCAGCAAACTGGACGGCACGTAATCCGACGAGAGGATGTCGAGCAGGCCGGCTTGCGCCAGTTCGAGCGCCGACACGTTGCCCGAATGCGAGCCGCCGCGCACGATGTTCGGCGCGCCCATGATGGTCGAAATGCCGTGCTCGCGCGCCGCTTGCGCGGCGATGCGCGTGGTCGGGAATTCGGCGAGCACGATGCCTTCGGCTCTCGCCTGTTCGACGTGCTCGATCAACGTGTCGTCGTGGCTCGCGACCGGAATGCCGAGTTGCTTGCAGCGCGCGACGATCTCGCGGCGATGCGCGTCGGCATAGCGCTCCTGCTCGATCGACAGTTCAGCGAGCGCGGTCGCGACGTGTTCGTCGCTCAGCTTGCCGTCGCGTTCCTGAAAGCGGCGCCATTGCTCGCGGTCATGCCACTGACGCTGACCGGGCGTGTGATCCATCACCGAGGCGAGCCGCAGCAGCGGATGCGCGCATAACGAATCGAATACTTCGACCACGTCGGCGGTGGCGATTTCACAGCGCAGATGCAGAAAGTGTTCGGCGCGCAGCAGATTGCGCTCGGAAAAGCGCGTGAGCGCCTCGGCGCATTGCGTTTGCAGATCGCGGCCACGCAGCCCGACGTTCGAACGCGAACCGATGGCGAGCGCGTCGAACACGGTGGTGATGCCGGCGGCCGCCACTTGCGCGTCGTGAATCACGAAGGCGGCATCGGTGTTCCATTGCACGCCTGGACGCGGCGCGAGATGCTTCTCAAGGTTATCCGTGTGCAATTCGATCAGGCCCGGCAACAGATAATCGCCGTCCCAATCTTCCGCTTCGAGCGCCGCGGTCGTGCCGCGCTCGACGCCGCGAATCACGCCGTGCTCGACGCGGATCATGCCGGTGAAAACTTCATCTCGCGTCACGATGCGAGCGTTTCTGATCAACATCGAGTGGCTCCGTGGTGAGTCCGTTTTGAATGCCAGTGTAGTACCGTTTGATGCCGCTCACTGACGCAGAGGCGGCCTCAGTTCGAGACGGCGCGTGGCGACCTTGTGGCGCGTATCTTCATCATGAAAGATGCCGACGATCGCCGCGCCGCGCTCGCGCGCCTCGACGATCAGATCCGCGACCACGTCGCGATTCTCCGCGTCGAGCGAGGCGGTGGGTTCATCGAGCAGCAGGAGCGGATGCTCCGCGATCAAGCCGCGCGCAATGTTCACGCGCTGTTGCTCGCCGCCCGAGAAGGTGGCGGGCGCGAGCGTCCACAACCGCTCGGGCACGTTCAGCCGGGCGAGCAGCGCAGCGGCGCGCGCCCGCGCCTCGTCTTGCGCCACACCGCGCGAGAGCAGCGGCTCGGCGACCAGCGTGAGCGTCGGCACGCGCGGAATCACGCGCAGAAACTGGCTCACGTAGCCCACCACCGCGCGGCGCAGACGCAATACGTCGTGCGGTTCAGCGCCGGTCAGCGACACCGGTTGCCCATCGTTCGCCGCGTCGCGAATCGCAATCGAGCCGCGGCTTGCGAGGTAATTGCCGTACAGGCAGCGCAGCAGCGTACTCTTGCCCGCGCCGGAAGGTCCGACCAGCACCACGCATTCGCCGCGCTCGACATCGAGCGAGACGCCCGTGAGCGCTTCGATCCGCACGCCGCCCTGGCCGTGCAGCGTGAAGGTCTTGCCGAGGCCGACGGCGCGCAGCATCAACGCGCGGTTGTCGATGAATGGCTGCGAGTGCGCGCCTGTTTCGATGGATCGCATTGTGAGCCTCAAACCGGCAGAACCGAGGAAACCAGCGTTTGCGTGTAAGGGTGCTGCGGATCGTCGAGCACCTGATCGGTCAATCCCGCCTCGACCACTTCACCGCCTTGCATGACCATCAGACGATGCGCGAGCAAGCGCGCCACGCCGATGTCATGCGTGACGATCAGCACCGACAGATGCAGCGTGGAAGTGAGCGTGCGCAGCAGATCGAGCAGACGCGCCTGCACCGACACGTCGAGCCCCGCCGTGGGTTCGTCCATGAAAACGAGGCGCGGCGCGGTGACGAGATTGCGCGCGATCTGCAAACGCTGCTGCATGCCGCCCGAAAACGCGGCGGGGAATTCGTCGATACGCAAGGCATCGAGTTCGACGCGCTCCATCCATTGCGTCGCCGCGTGGCGGATATCGCCATAGTGGCGCGCGCCCACGGCCATCAGCGGCTCGCCGATATTCGCGCCGGCTGAGACGCCGCTGCGCAATCCGTCGCGCGGGTTCTGCTGGACGAAGCCCCACTCGGTGCGCATCAGCAGACGCCGGCGCGGTTCCGACAAAGCCAGCAGATCGAGCTTCTCGCCATGCGTGGCGGTGTAATGGAGCGAGCCGCCATCGGCCGCGGTTTTCAATGCGAGCGTATTCAGCAGCGTGGTCTTGCCCGAGCCCGATTCGCCGACGATGCACAGCACCTCGCCCGGATACAGATCGAAGCTGACGTTCCTGCAACCGTTGCGGCCGCCGTATTGTTTGCTCAGCGCGCGCGCGCTCAACAGCGGCGTCATGCGGATTCTCCTTCGCGCGCATCAGATGCTTCGGGCGCTTCGGACGCGGGCAGCGCGAATTCGCGATCGCCGCGGCGTTCGTGGCAGTAGTCGCTATCCGAGCAGACGAACATGCGTTTGCCCGCATCGTCGACGATCATTTCGTCGAGGAAACTTTCCGTCGATCCGCACAGCGCGCACGCATGTTGCCATTGCTGCACCTCGAACGGATGATCGTCGAAGTCGAGACTGCGCACCGGCGTATAGGGCGGAATGGCATGAATGCGCCGTTCGCGGCCGGCGCCGAACAATTGCAGCGCGGGGTTCATATGCAACTTCGGGTTGTCGAACTTCGGGATCGGCGAGGGCGAAGTCAGATAGCGGTTGTTGACGATCACCGGGTAATCGTAGGTGGTGGCGATGCTGCCGTGATGCACGATGTCCTCGTACAGCTTCACGCTGATCAGGCCGTAATCGGCGAGCGCATGCAGCTTCTTGCATTCGGCGACGCGCGGCTCCAGCCGGAATAGCGGTTCGGGCATCGGCACCTGATAGACCAGAATCTGCTTGTCGGTGAGCGGCGCTTCGGGAATGCGGTGACGTGTCTGGATGATCGTCGCTTCGGTGGTGCGCCGCGTGGTCGCCACGCCGGTCGTGCGAGCGAAGAAACGGCGGATGTTGACCGCGTTGGTGGTTTCGTCGGAGCCCTGGTCGATGACCTTCAGCGTATCGCGCCTGCCGATGATCGCCGCAGTGACCTGAATGCCGCCCGTGCCCCAGCCGAACGGCAACGGCATCTCACGCGACGCGAACGGCACCTGATAACCGGGCACGGCCACCGCCTTGAGCAACGCGCGGCGCAGCATGCGCTTGGTCTGTTCGTCGAGGTAGGCGAAGTTGTAGCCGTGCGCGGCGCTGTCGTATGACGCGGTGGCATGAATCGAGTCGGGCGCGTTCATGCTGCCTGCTCCTGATCGTTCGATCCGTTCACGCTTTCACCCTGATCGCGCGTGGCGTGCCGCGCTCGCAAGCGCCGCACGAGTTCCAGCTCCGACTGAAAGTCGACATAGTGCGGCAATTTCAGATGCTGAACGAAGCCGGACGCCTCGACGTTATCGCTATGCGAGAGCATGAATTCGATGTCTTGCGCCGGCGAGCCGAGCGTTTCGCCGAGTTCCTCGGCACGCAACGCGCGATCCACCAGCGCCATCGCCATCGCCTTGCGCTCCGAGTGGCCGAATGCAAGACCGTAACCTTGCGTGAACGTGGGCGGCACCTCGCTGCTGCCGGCGAACTGGTTGATCATCTGGCATTCGGTAATGTCGATGTCGCCGATCTCAACCGATTCGCCCAATTCGTCGAGTTCCATTTCAACGGCAATCGTGCCGAAGCGTATCTCGCCCGCAAACGGATGCGAGTTCGCGTAGCCGCGCTGTGTCGCGTAACCCATCGCAAGCAGGAAGCCTTCGTCGCCGCGCGCGAGATTCTGCAAGCGCGTGGCGCGGCTCGCGGGAAAGGCGAGCGGTTCACGCGTCAGATCGTGCGGTTGCGGCGCGTCCGGCGTGGGGCGTTCCTGTTCGATCAGACCTTCGTTGTCGAGCAGCGTGACGACGCGCGGCATCGTCTCCGTTTCGGGCGGTGGTGCTTGCGGTGAACAGGCAGGGCTTGAACCCGTATCCGTCGCGGCGTGACCCTCGGCGACCAACGCGAAATCCAGCAGACGCTGCGTGTAATCGTAAGTCGCGCCCAGCAACTGGCCGCCGGGGACGTCCTTGAACGTGGCCGAAATGCGGCGCTCCACCTGCATCGCCTCGGTATCGATCGCCTGCGTATAGCCGAAACGCGGCAGCGTGGTGCGGTAGGCGCGCAACAGGAAGATCGCTTCGACCAGATCGCCGGCGGCCTGCTTGATCGCGAGTGCGGCGAGTTCTTCATCGTAGACCGAGCCCTCGGTCATCACGCGCGCGACGGCGAGGCGCAATTGCTCGCGAATCTGCGCGGCGCTGAGTTCGGCGAGCCGCGTGTCGCCGCGGCGCGCTTTGTCGAGCAGACGCCACGACGCTTCAATGGCGCGCTCTCCACCCTTGACGGCAACGTACATCAGTTCACCTTCGCTTGAGTTGTGCGCGGCAGGCCGATCAATTCGGCGCCGCAAAGCAGATAGCAATCGATGCCGCACGGAAAGAGCGGCGCGAGGGCCGCGCGTTCGCGCCAGAAACGCGCGGGTAGTCCGACGGGCGCGATGGTCTGCGTGTGCTGAATGCCGGGGCCGCTCAATACGATCGGCGTTCCGCCTGTTAGCGCGTCCACGCGGATCAGCAACGTCGCCGACTGTTCAGGCGATTCCGCTGAACCGAGTGCGAAGCATTCGAGCGCCGGCATCGTGTCGGCGTCGTGGATATACGCGAAGGCGGCTTGCGCGGCTTCGTCGGCGAGCGGCGCGCCGGTATGAAAGCGCAATGCGGAAGCCAGCGCCGCGTCCGGTTGCGCGAGCCATACGGGCGTGGCGTAGTCGCATAGCGTCAGCAGCGCGGCAAATGCGGCGAACTCGGCGCGCGTCGCCCGCGCGTCAGGCAAGACGTTTTCGATGACACCGACCGTGCCCGGTCGCGACAACGCGTCGAGCAGCGTGCGGAATACCGCTTGCGTATCGTGGACAGGGTCCGCGAAACCCGGAGTCAATTCAGCTAATGAGGCGGCCAATGCCATTCGCGAGTTTTCCATCATTCGCCCCGGACCATCGTGAAGAATTCCACGCGCGTGGCCGCGGCGTCTCGCCGCCGCTCGGCGCGCAGAGCCGCCTGCCGCGCTGCGAACGGCTCGATCAACTGCCGATGCAAGGCCGCGTGATGCTCGGGCGTTTGCAGCAACGCATCGGCCAGCGCGGCCAGTTCGGCGCGGCGGCGGTCGCGGCCCAGATGACACGCGACGCCGACGGCCGGCGCGGCATTGCCCGCCACGCGCAAACGCAGCGTGGCGCGCGTGACGGTGGCTTCGCCGAGATTGAACGGATCGCCGCTGCCGCCGACGCGGCCGCGCACCATCGCGAGGCCGATTTCAGGAGGACGCAGCCAGTCGTACGAGGGGACGGCCACGCCTTGCAACGCGCGCTCGAATGCGGCTTCGAGATCGGCGCGCGGCGTGCGGGCCAGCACGGCCATCCAGGCGCGCCGCATGGCGGAGGAAGGCGAGGCGGAAGTGGCGCTCATCGAATGTCCTGTTGATCCAGCGAGTGCTCATTTGACCACTTATTCATCTAAACGTCTAGACGTCTATGCGCGTACATCGACGTTTCATATTTCCATCACCGCTTGCGCACTACAATGCACGTCATGGCGAATATTTGAACCCAGGGGAATGACAGCACCATGACATCGAACGACAGCGCGACGCCGGGCACGACGCTCGAACGCGGCGCGGGCGTTGCCGTCTGGCGGCAGATCGAGCAGATTCTGGCCGCCGAAATCGCCGCCAGCGGTTTCGGAGAAGAAGGGCGCTTGCCGAGCGAGGGGGAACTGGCGAAACGCTTCGACGTGAACCGGCACACCGTGCGCCGGGCCATGCTGGGTCTTGCCGCATCGGGACTCATCAGCGTCGAGCAGGGGCGCGGCACCTTCGTGCAACCCGGCGCGATCGACTATTCGATTGGCCGACGCACGCGCTTCACAGAAAACTTGCGTCAGCAGAATCATGCGGCGGCGGGCAAGATGTTATCGGCCGTGCGTGTGAAGGCCGAGCCGACTGTCGCGAAGGCGCTGGGCCTGCGCGCCGGTGCGCCGGTTTACCGGATCGAATCGCTGCACGAGTCGGACGGCGTGCCGATCACGTTCGCGCGCAACTGGTATCCCGCCACGCGTTTTGCCGACTTGCCCGCTGTGCTCGAACGTACCGGCAGTATCACCAGGTCGATGGCCGAATTCGGCGTGAACGACTACCTGCGCAAGTGGAGCCGTATCGGCAGCGTGCTGCCCGATCCAGAGGTGGCGCGGCGTTTGAACATCAACCGGCAGCAGCCGGTGTTGTGGGTCGAGAACGTCGACGTGGATCTGCAAGGCACGCCGGTCAAATACGGCTTCACGCATTTCGCCGCGGACCGCGTGCAACTGCTGGTGGAGCACGACGTATGAGCGGCGCGGCGTGGAACAAGGGCGCGCGTTTTGCCGTGTATTACGCGCCGTCGCGTGAGTCGGCATGGTGGCGCGCCGGCTCAACGTGGCTCGGCCGCGACGCGGAAAGCGGCGAGCCGTGCGAGCCGCCGCAGCCGCAAGGCTTGACGCGTCCGCTGCAAGAGTTGACGGAAGCGCCGCGCCGCTATGGTTGGCACGGCACGCTCGTCGCTCCCTTTCGGCTCGCCGACGGCGTCACGCAAGACAATGTGCTGGACGCAACGCGCGCATGGGCCGAGACGCAAAGTCCCTTCATGCTGCCGGTGGAAGCGGCGACGCTCGGCGATTTCGTCGCGCTGCGTCCCGCCGATCAGCAAGGCGAGGCGAACCTGCGCGCCGTCGCCGCCAGCGCGTTGCACACGCTCGGCGCACTGCGCGCGAGATCATCCGCCGCCGATCTTACGCGCCGGCTCGCCGCGCCGTTGAGCGAACGGCAACGCGCGTTGCTGATCGAATGGGGTTATCCGTATGTGCTGGACGAATTCCGTTTTCACATGACGCTATCCGGTTCGCTCGCCGACATCGATGAGCGCGCGACGCTGGTGGCTTGGTGGCAGGCGCAAACGCCGGTGCTCGGGCCGCTTTCGATCGACCACGCCGCGCTTTTCGTCGAACCGGCGCCAGGCGAGCCGTTCGTGCTGTGGCAGCGCGTGCCGTTCAGACCCGCGAGGTGAAATAACAATGACAGGTCGTTTGATCTATGTGATGGGCCCGTCCGGCGCGGGCAAGGATTCGTTGCTGAGCTTCGCGCGCAAGCACTTGATGGGCGAGCCGATTCTGTTCGCGCATCGCTATATCACGCGGCCGAGCGGCAATGGCGAGGAGCATGTGGCGCTGAGCATCGAGGAATTCGCCGAGCGCTCCGTGCTCGGTCTGTTCGCGCTCGAATGGTCGAGTCACTCGTTGCGTTACGGCATCGGCATCGAACTCGATGCGTGGCTCGCGCGCGGTTGCACGGTGGTCGTCAATGGGTCGCGGCAGCATGTACCGCATGCGCTGGCGCGCTATCCGCGTGCGGAGATCGTGCACGTCGACGCCGCGCCGCATATTCTGGAAGCGCGGCTCGGCGCGCGGGCGCGTGAATCGGCGGAACAGGTCGCGGCACGGCTCGCGCGCCGCGCGCCGTTTTCGTTGCCCAGCGGCGTGCGCTGCACGACGATCGACAATTCCGGCGCGCTCGAGGAAGCGGGGCATGCGCTGATCGCATTTCTCAAGTCGGAAGCCGACGTTCGATAAAACGCGTTACGCCGCGGCCGCCATGCGCTCCCTGGTCGCTTCCTGCAAGCACGATACGAATTGCAGCACGGCGGGCGTGGGCAGCAGATCGCGCCGCGAAATGATGCTGAGGTCGTAATTCGGCAGTGCCTCTTCGATTTGCGCGACGCGTATGCCGAGCGGCGCGACCCTTTCCGCGAGCGGCCGCGTGAAGCAGCCGATCACGTCGGTTTGCGACACCAGCCCCAGCGTCACCGCGAACGACGACGGCGCGCGCAGCAGCCGCTTCGGCACGGGCAAGCCGTGCGCGTTGAACATCGCCATCATCACGCTGTGCGGAAAATGATCGGCGCCGACAGTTGCGATCCACTCCGCGTCGAGCAGTTCATGAAGACGCGTGACGTTCGCAAGCGGATGCCCGGCCCGCATCGCGACGACGAATTGCGTCGAGTAGAGCGGCGCTTGCACCAGATCGCTGTCGAGCGCCTGCACGTGATGAATCGCCGCGATGTCGAGTGCGCCGTTGCGAAGGCGCGCAACCGCGTCCGGTATCGTCACTTCCTCCAGATGCAGATTCACCAGCGGCATCGCGCGGCGAAACTTCGAGACGGCATGCGGCAACGCCGTTAACGCGATCGACGGCATGGTCCCCACGCTCACCTTGCCGGCGAGTTCGCCCTTCACCTGTTCGACCGCTTCAACCGTGCGCCGCACGTCGCCGAGCAACTGCTCGGCGCGCGGCAACAGCGCGTGCCCGCATGCGGTCAACTCGATGCCGCGCACGCTGCGCACCATCAGTTCGGCATTCAGCGCGCTCTCCAACTCGCGGATCGTATGCGTGACGGCCGGTTGCGTCACGCCGAGTTCGCGCGCGGCGGCACGCAGGCTGCGGTGATGGGCGGCGGCGACGAACGCTTGCAACTGCTGGAGCTTCATGAGGGTAAGCCCGTATATAAAGCGTGTTTATCGGGGTGAAAAAAACAGCATCTTATTCGAACAAAATGGCGTGGCTATAGTGCTTGCCTGCTTTTGCCCGCTTTTTGCCTGCCTGTCAGCCGATTTGTCACCCCTTTCGTCAACCGTTTAGCCGCCTCATGCGGCGTGTATCCCTGGAGCAATAGATGAGCGAAGCCGCGCGTTTTACCGAAGTGTCCGACCTGATGCCCGCCGCCGAAAGCCTGCGCGAGATTCGCCACCACATTCATCACCATCCGGAACTGGCTTACGAGGAAGTGCAAACGGGTGCGCTGGTGGCGGAGAGGCTCGAACAATGGGACTGGCGGGTGACGCGCGGCGTCGGCCAAACGGGTGTGGTGGGCACGCTGAAGGTGGGCGACGGCAAGCGCAGCATCGGCATTCGCGCCGACATGGACGCGCTGCCGATCATCGAGCAAACCGGCCTGCCGTACGCGAGCGGCACGCACGGCAAGATGCACGCATGCGGCCACGACGGCCATACGGCCATGCTGCTCGGCGCCGCGCAGCATCTCGCCGCCACGCGCAATTTCTCGGGCACCGTGCATCTGTATTTCCAGCCGGCCGAGGAAAGCGGCATCGACAGCGGTGCGCTGAAGATGATCAACGACGGTTTGTTCGAACGCTTTCCCTGCGACGCCGTGTTCGGCGTGCACAACCATCCGGGCGAACAGCCGGGCGTGCTGCTGTTTCGCAAGGGGCCGTTCATGTCGGCGGGCGACAAGGCGATCATCACCATCGAAGGCGTCGGCGGCCACGCGGCGCGTCCGCATCTGACGGTCGATCCGGTGGTGGTGGCGGCGAGCATCGTGATGGCGCTGCAAACGATCGTCGCGCGCAACGTCGATCCGTCGCAGCCGGCCGTGGTGACGGTCGGCTCGATGCATGCGGGCACCGCGAACAACGTGATCTCGAGCAGCGCGAAGCTGGAGCTGAGCGTGCGTTCGTTCAGCCCGGAAGTGCGCGCGCTGCTGAAGAAGCGCATCACCGAACTCGCCGAAAGCCAGGCCGCGAGCTATGGCGGCAAGGCGGTGGTGGAGTACATCGAGGGCTATCCGGTGGTCGTCAATTCGGACGCGGAAACGGATTTCGCGGTGGAGGTGGCGCGCGAACTGGTCGGCGACGACAAGGTGATCGCGCAGAGCGACATGCTGATGGGCAGCGAGGATTTCGCCTTCATGTTGCAGAAGCGGCCGGGCACGTTCCTGCGCATCGGCAACGGCGCGGGCGAGGACGGCTGCATGGTGCACAACCCGCATTACGATTTCAACGACCGTAACCTGCCGGTCGGCGCGGCGTTCTGGGCGCGGCTGGTGGAGCGGTATCTCGGTCGATGAAGGGCAACGGGCGACCTGCATGCGGCGCGCGTGAGACGCGCGCCTTCATCGCCATCACCCGCGCCGCGCCACCATCTCCGACACCGTCTGCGCCGCCTGCTGCAGCGGTTCAAGAAACGCCTTCACCATCTGTTTGGCCGAATTGCGCTGTGCATTGCCGCTGATGTTCATCGCCGCGATCACGCGTCCCTGGCGGTTGCGAATCGGCGCGGACAGCGAAATCAAGCCGCCTTCCAGTTCCTGATCGACGATCGCCCACCCCTGGCGGCGCACCTGCGCGATCAGCTTCTTCAACTCTTCTTTATCGGTGACCGTGCGCGGCGTGTGCGCATAGAGCGGCGTCGAGCCGAGCGTCGCGTCGAGCGTTTCGTCGTCGAGCGCGGCCAGCAGCACGCGGCCCATCGACGTGCAATACGCCGGCAAGCGGCTGCCGATCGACAGGTTGATGGTCATGATCTTGTGAGTCGGCACGCGCAGCACATAGACGATTTCCGTGCGATCGAGCACGGCCGCCGAGCAGCTTTCGTGGACCCGCGCCGACAGTGCTTCCATCACCGGTTCGGCGAGATTCCAGAACGGCATCGAGGTCAGATACGCGAAGCCCAGGTCGAGAATCTTCGGCGTGAGGCGGAACAGCCGCCCTTCGGCTTCCACATAACCGAGCGTTTGCAGCGTCAACAGAATGCGGCGGGCGCCCGCGCGCGTGAGCCCGGTGGCGGTCGCGACGTCGGTGAGCGTCTGTTCGGGGCGGCTGGCGTCGAACGCGCGGATCACGGCGAGGCCGCGCGCGAACGACTGCACATACGAGTCGCCCGGCTTCTCCGGGGCCGGTTCGGCGCTGGCGGGAACGGCGGAAGACGGCGGCAGGGCTTTGCTCATGGGCCTTGAAAGTGCGTGCGAGGAAATGCGCGCGCATCGCGCGGACTCGGCCGGCAGCGATGCGGCGCAAAGGCGTGACGATAGCTTAAGCCTTCCGTTTCGCCAACTTTGCGCGCTCTTACTTCAAAACACTCAGGGTTTGCATGGATGCACGCTGCATCGAAAATTTGTATGATGACCCGACGACATGACAAATCGAGGCATCGATGTTCGACAAGATTCCTGCCCGGGCACTGAGCGACACGGTTGCCCAGCAGCTTCTCAAGCAGATCGACAAAGGCGCGTTCCCGCGCGGCGGCAAGCTGCCGACCGAGGCCGTGCTGGCGCAGCAGTTCGGCGTGAGCCGCACGGTGATTCGCGAGGCGATCTCGCGGCTGAAGAACGAAGGCGTGGTCGAGCCGCGCCAGGGCAGCGGCGTGTTCATCGCGGCGCACGGCGCGGTCCGGCCGCTGCGCATCGACTACGCGGAAGCCGTCGAGCCCGGCTCGGTGGTGCAGATCCTCGCGCTGCGGCGCGCGATCGAGGCGGAAGTGGCCTCCGAGGCCGCGATGCGCCGCAGCGATGCCGACATGATGGCGATCGACAGCGCCCTCGCCAAAATCGACCAGGCGGTGGCCGAGGGCGAGGAGGGCGTCGCCGAGGACGTGGCGTTCCATCGTGCGATCGCGGCGGCAACAGGCAATCCGTATTTCCTCAAGACGCTCACGTTCCTGAATCAATACCTCGAAGCCGGCACGTTCGTGACGCGGCGTAACGAAGCCTTGCGCGAGGACTTTTCGCGTCAGGTGCGCGAGGAGCACGCGGCGATCGCCGCCGCGATCCGCGCGGGCGATCCGATGGCGGCGCGCAACGCGGCGCGCACGCACATGTACAACGCGGCACGGCGTCTCGCGGAAGCGGGGATTTGCTGAACCGAGCGCGGAACTGAGCCGCTCCAGGCGCCGCGGGCGCATCAGCGGTTAACGAATTTTCAGAGGTCAAGCATGTCCAGAAATGTCGGTGTCATCGGTCTTGGTGCAATGGGCCTGGGTGTCGCGCGCTCGCTGCTGCGCGCGGGTTTTCGGGTTCACGCATGCGATCTGCGCAGCGAGGTCCTGCAGGCGTTCGTCGCGGAAGGCGGTGTGGCCTGTGCGACGCCCGCCGAACTCGGCGCGCAATGCGAAGTGGTCGTCACGCTCGTGGTCAATGCCGCGCAAACCGAGGCGGTGCTGTTCGGCGAACAGGGCGCGGTCCCGGCGATGAAGCCAGGCGCCGTGGTGATTTCGAGCGCGACGGTCGCGCCGGACTTCGCGATCGACCTCGGCAAGCGCATCGAGGCGGCTGGTTTGCAGATGCTCGACGCGCCGGTTTCGGGTGGCGCGGCGCGCGCCGCGTCGGGCGAGATGACGATGATGACCTCCGGTCCCGACGCCGCCTATGCCGCGTGCGAGGACGTGCTCGCGGCGATGGCGGGCAAGGTGTATCGCCTCGGCTCGGCGCATGGCGCCGGCTCGAAAGTGAAGATCATCAATCAGTTGCTGGCCGGCGTGCATATCGCGGTGGCCGCCGAGGCGATGGCGCTCGGTTTGCGCGAAGGCGTCGATCCCGACGCGCTGTACGAGGTCATCACGCACAGCGCGGGCAATTCGTGGATGTTCGAGAACCGCGTGCCGCACATTCTGAAGGGCGATTACACGCCGCTGTCGGCGGTCGATATTTTCGTCAAGGATCTCGGCCTCGTGCTCGATACCGCGCGTCGTTCGAAATTCCCGCTGCCGCTTTCGGCGGCCGCGCATCAGATGTTCATGATGGCGTCGACCGCCGGCCACGGCGGCGAGGACGACTCCGCGGTGATCAAGATTTTCCCCGGCATCGACGTGCCGGCGGCGCAGTAAGCACGGGAGCGAGCCATGACGTCCCCATCGAAACGCGCGCTTCTGGGCTGCATCGCCGATGATTTCACCGGCGCCACCGATCTCGCCAACATGCTGGTGCGCGGCGGCATGCGCACGGTGCAGACCATCGGCGTGCCCGAGTCGAATGAAACCATTGAAGCCGACGCGCTGGTGGTCGCGCTGAAATCGCGCACGATTCCCGCCGCCGACGCGGTCGCGCAATCGCTCGCCGCGCTCCACTGGCTGCGCGCGCAAGGCTGCCGCCAGTTCTTTTTCAAATACTGCTCGACGTTCGATTCAACTGACGCCGGCAATATCGGCGCGGTGACGGATGCGTTGCTCGACGCGTTATCCGCCGACGCGGCAAGCGCGGCCTTTACGATTGCATGCCCGGCATTCCCCGAGAACGGCCGTACGATTTATCGCGGTCATCTGTTCGTCGGCGATGCGTTGCTGAACGAATCGGGCATGGAAAACCATCCGCTCACGCCGATGCGCGACGCGAACCTCGTGCGCGTGCTGCAACGGCAGACGCAATCGAAGGTCGGTCTCGTGCGTTATGACGCCGTCGCGCAGGGCGTTTCCAAGGTACGTGAAGCGTTCGGCGCACTGCGCGGCGACGGCGTGCGGATGGCGATCGCGGACGCGGTCTCCGACGCGGATCTGTACGTGCTCGGCGAAGCCTGCGCCGACCTCACGCTGATCACGGGCGGTTCCGGCGTCGCGCTGGGTTTGCCCGCGAATTTCCGGCGTGCCGGCTTGCTCGCGGAACAGGCCGACGCCGCGCAATTGCCGCGCGTCGAAGGCTGGTCGGTCGTGCTGGCGGGCAGCGCGTCCAAGGCGACCAACGCGCAAGTGGCGGCATGGCGCGAGACGCGCTCGTCGTTTCGCATCGATCCGCTAGCGGTCGCGCGCGGCGAGCCGGTGGTCGAACAGGCGCTGGCGTTCGCACAGGAGCACTTCGATAAGGCGCAACCCGTGCTGATCTACGCGACCGCCACGCCCGACGAAGTCAAGGCGGTTCAGCGCGAACTCGGCGTCAACGAAGCGGGGCATCTGGTGGAAACGACGCTGGCGTCGATCGCACGCGGCTTGCGCGAACGCGGCGTGCGCAAGTTCGTGGTGGCGGGCGGCGAAACATCCGGCGCGGTGGTGCAGGCGCTTGACGTGCGCACGCTGCGCATCGGCGCGCAAATCGATCCGGGCGTGCCGGCTACCGCGACGACCGGCGCGGAACCGCTCGCGCTCGCGTTGAAATCAGGCAACTTCGGCACGACCGATTTCTTCGAAAAAGCGCTGCGTCATCTCGAAGGAGCCGCGCCATGACCGGCGCGCCCGCACTGCACGTCAACGATGAAGCCAGGGTCCGCGAGGAAATCTGCGTGAGCGGCGCGAGTCTTTATCAGCGCGGCTACACCGTGGGCACCGCCGGCAACATCAGTGCGCGCCTGAACGACGGCTGGCTGATCACGCCCACCGACGCCTGTCTCGGCCGGCTCGATCCCGCCGAGATCGCCAAGGTCGATTTCAACGGTAACGCGGTGTCGGGCGGCAAGCCGTCGAAAACACTCGCGCTGCATCGCGGCATCTATGCGCGCAACGGCGAGGCGCGCGGCATCGTCCACACGCACTCGACGCATCTGGTCGCGTTGACGCTCGCGGGCGTATGGCGCGACACCGACGTATTGCCGCCCATCACGCCGTACTACGTGATGAAAGTGGGCCACGTCCCCCTGATTCGTTATCGACGCCCAGGCGACCCGCAAGTGGCCGAACAGATCGCCGCGCTTGCCGATACCGTGCGCGCGGTTCTGCTCGAACGGCTCGGTCCGGTGGTGTGGGAGCGCTCGGTGGCGCACGCCGCCTATGCGCTGGAAGAGCTCGAAGAGACCGCGCGCCTGTGGCTGATGACGAATCCGCGGCCCGCGCCGCTTGATGAAGCAGCGCTCGAAGAACTGCGCACCGTGTTCGGCGCGCGCTGGTAAGAACCTGACATACACAATGCCGGACGACACCGCGATGCGGTGCGCACGGCAATACATCGAAGGAGACAATGCATGAGTTCCTATCAGTCCGCATCCAGCCGCCCGCTTGCAGCGGCCGTGGGGCAACCCGGCGCTGACGAAGTCGAGCGCACTTACAAGAAAGTGTTCTGGCGCATCGTGCCGTTTCTGATGCTGTGCTACGTGGTCGCGTATCTGGACCGCGTGAACGTCGGCTTCGCGAAGCTGCAGATGTCGCAGGATCTCGCGTTCAGCGAGACCGTGTTCGGTCTCGGCGCCGGCGTATTCTTTATCGGCTACTTCCTGTTCGAATTGCCGAGCAACATTCTGATGCACAAGATCGGCGCGCGAATCTGGATCGCGCGGATCATGATTACCTGGGGTTTGCTCTCGGCGCTGTTCGTGTTCGTGAAAACGCCGATGCAGTTCTACACCTTGCGCTTCCTGCTGGGTCTCGCCGAAGCGGGTTTCTACCCCGGCGTGATCCTGTATCTGACGTACTGGTTCCCGTCGCATCGGCGCGCGAAGATCATTGCCGTGTTCATGTCGGCGATTCCGGTCTCGGGCATTTTCGGCAATCCGCTGTCGGGCTGGATCATGCAGCGCTTCCACAACAGCAGCGGTTTCGCCGGCTGGCAATGGATGTTCCTGATCGAAGCGCTGCCCGCGCTCGCCATCGGCATCGCCACGATCCTGTATCTCGACAACGGCATTGCCAGCGCGAAGTGGCTGAGCGAGCGCGAAAAGCGCCTGCTCACCGATGAAATCGCCGCCGCGCAACCGCAGGAGAAAACGCAAGCGCATTCGCTCGGCGCGGTGTTCCGCGATCCGCGCACGTGGTGGATGTCGCTGATCTATTTCGCGTTCGTCACGGGGCAATACGGCCTGACGTTCTGGATGCCGACGCTCGTTAAATCGACTGGCGTGAGCGGTGCGTTCAATATCGGCCTGTTGAGCGCGATTCCGTTCCTGTGCGCGATCGTCGTGATGAACCTGATGGGACATAGCGCGGACAAGCGCCGCGAACGCCGCTGGCATCTGATCGTGCCGGCGCTGTTCGGTGCAATCGGCTTTACGGTGGCCGCTTCGTTCGCGGAGAACACGGTGGTGTCGATTACGTTTCTCTCGCTCGCCGCCGCCGGTGTCCTGACTTGCGCGCCGTTATTCTGGTCGCTGCCCACCGCCTTCATGTCGGGTGCGACCGCCGCGGCCGGCATCGCGATCATCAATTCGATCGGCAATCTCGCGGGTTTTGCGAGTCCTTACATGATCGGTTATCTGAAGGACCTCACGCATAGCACGCAAACCGGCATGTATGTGCTGGCCGGCATGCTGGTGATCGGCGCGATCGCCACCTGGCTCACGCCGGCCAAACTGGTCAATCGCTAAACCGGGTCGCGCGCGGCGCACCGATCGTTTTCGTTGCCGCGCGCCGATCCGTTTCAAAGGAGTTGCTGCCATGCCTCGCTTCGCCGCCAATCTGACGATGATGTACAACGAGCACGCCTTCCTCGACCGTTTCGCCGCCGCGGCAAAAGACGGCTTCAAGGCGGTCGAGTTTCTGTTTCCCTACGATTTCCGCGCCAGCGAAATCAAGGCGCGGCTCGATGCGGACGATCTGACTCAGGCCCTCTTCAATGCGCCGCCCGGCGACTGGGCCGCGGGCGAGCGCGGCATTGCCTCGCTGCCGGGCCGCGAGGACGAATTTCGCCGCAGCGTCGATACGGCGCTCGACTACACGCGAGTCATCGGCAATCGCAAGCTGCACGTGATGGCCGGGCTGATCGGCGCGGACGAATCGCGCGCCCGGCATCGCGACGTGTATCTGAAGAATCTCGCCCATGCCGCGAAGGCCGCGCAAGCCGACGGCGTCACGGTGGTGATCGAGCCGATCAACACGCGCGATATCCCCGGCTTCTTCCTGAACCGTCAGGACGACGCGCAGGCGATTTGCGCGGAAGTGGGCGCGCCGAATCTGAAGGTGCAGTTCGACTGCTATCACTGCCAGATCGTCGAAGGCGATCTCGCGGTGAAACTCAAACGCGATATGGCGGGCATCGGCCACATTCAGATCGCCGGCGTGCCGGAGCGGCACGAGCCCGACGTCGGCGAATTGAACTACCCGTACCTGTTCGATCTGATCGACTCGCTCGGCTATGACGGCTACATCGGTTGCGAATACCGGCCGCGTGCCGGCACGTCAGCGGGCCTCGGCTGGCTGGAGCCGTATCTGCATAACGCCTGTTAAGAGAGACGAAAAACATCATGAAAGTACTGATTACCGGCGGCGCGGGTTTTCTCGGCCAGCGCCTCGCGCGTGAACTGCTGGCGCGCGGTTCGTTGAAGGGCGCGGACGGCAAGCCGCAAGCCATTACCGAACTCGTGCTGCTCGACGTGGTGCGCGCAAGCGATTTCGGCGACAGCCGCGTGCGCGCGGAAGTGGGCGACATCGCCGAGCGCAGCGTGCTGGAACGCGTGATCGACGAGCGGACCTCGGCGATCTTTCATCTGGCCGCGATCGTGAGCGGGCAAGCCGAAGCCGATTTCGATCTCGGCATGCGCATCAATCTGGATGCGTCGCGGCTGCTGCTCGAAGTTTGCCGGCAACGCGGGCACCAACCGCGCGTGCTCTTCACGAGTTCGGTGGCGGTGTATGGCGGCGAGTTGCCCGATATGGTGCGGGACGATACCGCGTTGAAGCCGCAGTCGTCGTATGGCGCGCAGAAGGCGATCGCGGAACTCCTGCTCAACGATTACGCGCGGCGCGGTTTCGTCGACGGCCGCGTGGTGCGGCTACCCACCATCAGCGTGCGGCCGGGCAAGCCGAACGCTGCGGCGTCGTCGTTTGCGAGCGGCATCATCCGCGAGCCGTTGAACGGCGAGGCGGCCGTGTGTCCGGTGGCGGGCGCGACGCGCTTGTGGCTACTGTCGCCGCGCAAGGCGATCGAGAGCCTGATCGCCGGGCTCGAACTCGACGCCGCGTTGCTCGGCAACCAGCGCGTGCTGAACCTGCCGGGCATCTCAGTGAGCGTCGACGAGATGGTGGCCGCGTTGCGCGAGGTCGCGGGCGAGGAGGCCGTGAAGCGGATCGTGTGGGAGCGCGATGCGCGCGTGGAAAAGATCGTCGGCAGTTGGCCGGGGCGGTGGGATACGTCGCGCGCCGAAAGCCTGGGCCTTACCGGCGAGCGCAGTTTCGCCGACGTGATCCGCAGCTATATCGCGGACGAACAGATCCAGATTCGCTGAAACACTTCAAAAGCTTCGTGCCGGCGGCCCCGAGCGCACTTTCGCCGGCGCGAACGCGTCGATCTTCCGATCCTTCTCCGACTCTCGTCACAACAATAGACGGCCCGCACGTATTCCCTGGTGCGGGCCTGACCGCGCTTGACATGCTTTCGGCCACGCGCCTATTATCGTGCCAAGTTGTTCGATATACGGCCATTGCGTTCATATAACGAACTTTCTGGTAAATCCCGAACGCGTCGCCCACCATCCTGCGCTAAGCTGATCCAACGTCACCGCTGCCCCGCAGCCGATTTCCGTTGCGTTCGCGGAGCCGGTACGTCGGCGCATCTCGCCCGCGCCGCCGTGCTTTACCTCTCGCACCGCGGGGTGCGGGTCCGGGGTGCGGGTCCATCACGGCGCGGCGCACGCAGCCTATCAACTGGAGACATCACATGACCGAAGCATTCCTGTGCGACGCGATTCGCACCCCCATCGGCCGCTATGCGGGTTCGCTGTCGTCGGTGCGCGCCGACGACCTGGGCGCCGTGCCGCTCAAGGCGCTGATGGAGCGCAACCGGAACGTCGACTGGAGCGCGATCGACGACGTGATCTACGGCTGCGCGAACCAGGCCGGTGAAGACAACCGCAACGTTGCGCGCATGTCGCTGCTGCTGGCCGGTTTGCCGCAAGACGTGCCGGGCTCGACGGTGAACCGCCTGTGCGGTTCGGGCATGGACGCGGTCGGCATCGCCGCGCGCGCGATCAAGTCGGGCGAGGCCGCGTTGATGGTGGCGGGCGGCGTCGAAAGCATGAGCCGCGCGCCGTTCGTAATGGGCAAGGCGGCCAGCGCGTTTTCGCGCCAGGCCGACATTCACGACACCACGATCGGCTGGCGTTTCGTCAACCCGTTGATGAAGCAGATGTACGGCGTCGATTCGATGCCGGAGACCGGCGAAAACGTCGCGACCGATTACAAGATCAGCCGCGCCGATCAGGACGCGTTCGCGCTGCGCAGCCAGCAGAAGGCGGCGCGCGCGCAACGCGACGGCGCGCTCGCGCAGGAAATCGTCGGCGTGACGATCGCGCAGAAAAAGGGCGATCCGATCACGGTGTTGCAGGACGAACATCCGCGCGAAACCAGCCTCGAAGCGCTAGGCAAACTGAAGGGCGTGGTGCGCGCCGACGGCACCGTGACCGCGGGCAATGCGTCGGGCGTGAACGACGGCGCGGCGGCGCTGCTGCTCGCCAACGAAGCAACGGCCAGGCGCTTCGGCCTCACGCCGCGCGCGCGCGTGCTGGGCATTGCAACGGCCGGCGTCGCGCCGCGCGTGATGGGCATCGGCCCGGCGCCCGCCACGCAAAAGCTGCTCGCGCGGTTGAACATGAGCATCGGCCAGTTCGACGTGATCGAGCTGAACGAGGCATTCGCCTCGCAAGGCATTGCGGTGCTGCGCACGCTCGGCGTTGCCGACGACGACGCCCGCGTGAACCCGAACGGCGGCGCGATCGCGCTCGGCCATCCGCTTGGCATGAGCGGCGCGCGTCTGGTGACCACCGCGATGTATCAGTTGCAGCGCACGCAGGGACGGTTCGCGCTGTGCACGATGTGTATCGGCGTCGGCCAGGGCATTGCGATTGCTATTGAACGCGTGTGATGGTTTAGGCGTTATTCGAGCCGAAGCGCAGCCTCATTGAACAGCCCCGTCACGCATGCGACGGGGCTGTTTCATTTGATGCGGCGCATGGGTTCGCGGCTCGATGGATCTATGCTTGATTCACGATCGCCATCACGCCGGATCGAACCGATTTTTCAAGGAGAGCGTCAATGAAACTAGCGACGATTACCGCAACGCTGATAGCGGCGGCGCTCGCGGTGGCTCAGCCGGCGTGCGCGCAAGATGCGATGGCCAGCGCCGCGCAAGGACACGCGCTCGCCGTGGAGCCGGTGCACGTGAAGGCGGAGATCGTCGGCATCGATCCGGGCAGCCGTGCGCTCACGCTCAAGGGTCCGCAAGGCAACACGGTGATCGTGCTGGTGGGCCAGCAAGTCGCCGCTTTCGATCAACTGAAGGTGGGCGATCGGGTAGACGTGCTCTACAAGAATGCCCTGCTCGTGAAGGCGGAAAAAGTGACCGCGAAGGGCAAGGGAAAGGGCAGTCGTGAGCGCGTCGATACGCAGGCATACGCGCCGGCCTCGGGCGGTCTCGATTCGACGCGCGAGATCGAAACACTCGCCACCGTGCAGAAGATCGATCGGACCAGGCGACTCGTCACGCTGCGCGGCGCATCCCGGACGCAAACGCTCGAAGTCAGTCCCGAGGTCGATCTGGCAGACATCAAGGCCGGCGACACGATACACGCGGTATTCGTCTCGGCTGCGGCCGTGCAGGTGACGCCGCAACAAGCGGCGCAATGAGGCGCACATAAGTCGCAATGAGACGCCATAGGGCCGCCATAAGGCGCACCGATTCGCGGTGCGCCGGGCAGGCTAACGCGGCGCGGGCGGGCCCAGGCTCAACCATGCGAGACGCCCCAGCCAACGCCTGAACGCACCGGTTTTCGCCGGCAGCGCACTCGTGAGCGAGACGCGCGCGGCGCGTTCGCCGTCCGTGCTGAGCCAAACGCGTTCGCCGCGTTGCAGCCGAAACTCCTCACCGGGACCGAGCCAATGATCGTAAGGGGAGCTGACCCGGGTGAGCCAGAGGCGCGCGCCCTGTACGGCGAGCGTGCTGTCGGCGTCGACGCGCCATGTCAGCGTGGCGCCTGGCATCACGGAAAAATGCACCACCACTTTCGGCAGACGTTCGTCCTGCTGACACGCATACAGACTCGAATCGTCGTCCATGCACTGCGGGCTTGCCTGATCCATCTTGCTCTCCGTCATTGAGCCGGCAGACAGAGGCGCCCACAAAACAAAAGGCCCCTTCCGTTACCGGCGGGGCCTTTGGGGTCTTGTGTCGCAGATTCAGACTGCTAACGCGCACATGCTCCCAATGGCCAGCCGATGATGGCTCGCTTTGGGTTTTTAATCGCTACGGCGATGGAGGTGTGCGTCAACATGAAAACGAGTGTGCCGTTTTGCCGCATGGCTTGTCAATGACAGATTGCCGTAGTTCGTTCATCGGCGCGCGCGCCGCGGCTTGCAACAATCCATGTCGGGGATATGTCGCGGTGCAGTCGGGTTGCCCGCGAATGCTTGTGCTCACGCGTCGAGATGAATCTGCAAGCCCGACGCGCTATAAAGCGCGGTGGCCTTGAAGCCGTCCACCGTGACCGTCGAGAAGCGGCCTTGCAGACCGTTGCAATCGAGCAGGGCGATCGTGTCGCCAACCTTCGGCGTGAAGCCGGCGGCGAACTTCACATGCAGCGTGCCGCCGACGATCGACGTCTGCCCGCCGACCGCAAGCCGTCCCTGGTCACCCGCACCGCGATCGATCTCCAGTGTGCCGCCCGCCAGTTGCGTGTATTTGCCGCCGATCTTCACACGCGACGTTGCGTTCACGGCCACGGTGCCGCCGCTCACATACACGTCGCCCGTGCCGAATGCGTTTGCCGATCCGGCCACGAGCACGCCGCCCTGCACCTGAGTGCCGCCGCCATACGTATTCGAGCTCGCGAGCGTGAGCGAACCCGTGCCGTTGAAGGTCAGCTTGCCGGCGCCCGAGATGTCGTTGCGCCACGTGTCGGCTGCGTTGAAGCCGCCTTGCGCGGCGTCCATCGACACGACGACGTTGCCCGCGAACGCGCCATAACCGTCGGCGGCGGCGAACAGGTTCAGACGCCCCCAGCCTTCGGCGTCATCGAGTGCGGGAAAACCGGACGGCAGGGCGGTGGTCTTGAGTACGACGCGGCGCTGGTCGGCGCTCAGATACGGCAGGCGCGTTTCGAGCAGCACCTCCGCGCCTTTCGGCACGACGGCGGGCGTGGTGGTCGCGGCGCTCGGCGCGAAGCCGAACGTCAGGCGGCGCAGATAGTTGGCCTTGTTGGCCGCGTAATCCGCGAAGCGGTCGCTCGCCGGCGTGCCCGATTCGGCGAACGCGCGGAACGTGGCGGCGTTCGTGCCGGTCAGCGTGTACAGCGTGTCATGCGCTTGCCTGAAGGCCGCCTGCTTGAGCGTCGCGTTGTTCGGATCGACGAGGTTCGCGGCGACCACCGCTTCGCCGAGGATGCGTCCGCCGATCACGTCGAGCGGTGAATGCATGCCGGCGAGAATGCGGTTCTCGCCCAGTTCGAGGCCGCGGCTCAGCATTTCCTGGTAGCGCTCGGGCAACGCGTAAGCCATCGCGAGCGCGTCGCGCACGCCTTCGGCGGAATGGCCGCTCGGGAAGCCGCCATCGGTCGACGGCGTGGCGCTCTCGGCGGGCACGAGCGTCGGCGCGACGATCACGCTGCTGCTCCAGCGGTACGGTCGCGCATATTTGTAGAAGCGCTTCGCGGGTTCCGTGGAACCGTTGGTGCCGATCGCATTGATGAAGCTGACGACCGAGCCGAACTGCGCATTCGCGGTGCCGCTCACGCCGGTATTGTTGCCGCTGTCGTTGTACACGGTGGTGGTCGCGTTCGCCGGAATGCTCGTGATGCTGCTGGTTTGCTGCGCGGCGCTGCGCCATGCGGCGGTGAGCGGGCCCATGCCGTCGGAGACGCTGTAGCCCTTGCCGCGGCGGTCGTCGTAATACGCGGCCTCGGCTTGCGCGGCCGTGCGCTGCGTGGTGGCGGTGACCACATACTGGACGTTCGCGTTCAGCACCGTGGGGTTCAACGCGGTGCCGTTCGGTGTGCCGTCGCTCGGCACGCCGGTCCAGGTGGAAGCCACGACGGCCGGGAAACTGCCCACGGCGGGCGCGCTGACGCCGGCGTCGACGATATCCGTCAACGGTTGCCACAAGGTGCGAAAGCCGTTGAGCACGCGCACGCCCGCGTTGGTTTCCATCGTCGCGTAGCGCGCGTCGCCGCGCTGGTTGCTGAACGCGTTGTCGACGAACGCGGCCACCGAACTTTGTACCGGCGCGCTGTCGACAAAGCCGGGGTCGGCGGGCGCAGCGGGCACGGCCGCGACCGTCGCGGCCGAACGGGTGCCGTCGTCGATGCCGTCGCCGCCGCAGGCACCGAGCAGAAGTGCGGAGCTCGTGGCGACGAGCAGTAGACTGAAGCGAAGGAATTGCGACGAATGCATGGTGGCCGTGTCCGTAAGGTTGCGCAAGAAAGCGCGCAGTCTAGCGGGGCCGCATGAAGCTAACGTTACACTTGCCGACGCATCCCGGACCTTGCAGGCCGCATGAACGCCGCGGTTTTACCGGGGATCGACGGCTGGCGCATCCACCACCGGCGGCTCGACGATCATCAACGGGAAGCGGATTTCGAACGTGGTGCCCACGCCTTGGCGGGACGCAAAATCGATCTGCCCGTTCAGCACGCGGCACAGCTCCTTGACGATCGCGAGCCCGAGTCCCGTGCCGGGAATGTCCTCGCCCGCGGCGCGTTCGAATTCGTCGAATACGCGGTCCTTGTCCGAAGGCGCGATGCCCACGCCGGTATCCGACACGCGAATCGACCAGTGATCGGCGCCGGCCAGCGCGAAGCTGAATTCGATTTGCCCCGAGGTCGTGTACTTGGTCGCGTTCGACAACAGGTTGACCGCGATCTGCTTCAGCTTGAGCCGATTGGACGTGACCGCGCCCAGCGCCGGATCGAACGATGTGCGCAGCACCAGCCCCTTGGCCTCGATCGCCGGGCGCGATGCGGCGGCGAGCTCGTCGTAAAGTTCGCGCAGTTCGACCTGCTCCAGGGTGAGCGGCGCGCCGTCGCCGAGTACGACGGAGTACTCGACCATCTGGTCGACGAGCTGTTTCATGTCGGCGGCCTGGCGATTGGCGAGCGCCAACGCGGTGTCGGCCTTGGCGGGCGCGCGTTCGATCAATTGCAGCGCGATCGAAAACGCATTCAGGAAGTTGCGCAGATCGTGCACCACGCTACGCGTGATCTGCATCCTCGATTCATAAAGATCGCTGACGAGCCGCTGTTTCAGCGTCAGTTCGTGGTTCGCGCGTTCGAGCCGGCCGGTGTACTCGTCGATCTTGCGGTCGCGCTCGCTGACCACCTCGCGGATCGACGTGAGCGTGACCATGCTGAGCGTCTCCGCAATCAGGCGACGGGCGCGGCTTTCGTGGCGGCGCGTGAACGTGCTGTCACGCTCGGCGAATTGTTCGAGCGCTTCCACGAGCACCTGGTGGAAGAGATCGAGCTCACGCACGAGTTCCTCGATCCGGTAACCCTGGCGCCAGCGGACCTTGCCGTGTTGTCTCGCATTGCGTTCGATCGCCGGCTCGACCCGTTCGAGATCCTCGAGATCGAGCGCGGTGCACAGACCGTCGAGAATGTCGGGCAGGTGATCCGCAAGTTGCTGATAAGTGAGTTTGTCCGCTTCGACCAGGTCGGCGTCGCCGAACACGGCTTTCATCCATTGCCCGGTCAGTCGGGTCCGCTCCGAGCGAACGAAGTCGGCGAATTGGTGCAGCGGGCTAACGCGTGTGTCGGTCATGATGATGCATCGGGATCGGGTTTCTACTACTTGTCTATGCTCGAACCACACCGGACGCGTCGAACGGAAGGCGGGTCATGACGCCTCGCGAGCAAGCACTTTCGGCTGGGATGAGTGGGCGCCTGGCCGCCGGGCGCTGCGCCCCGGTGTTCGAGAGCGCGTCGCCGCCGCCGATGATTGGCGTCATTATCGCCGCAATGGGCGTTCGCGGAACAGCGCTCGCGTGGCGGTGACGCAACCGCGATGAGGTTCGACTCCGCCGCCCGCGATGGGCGAGCTCAAGCGCGCCTTGCAGCGTGGATCACCGCGGGCGCGTGCGCGTCGGCGTCACGCGCCTTTAGAAAATCCACGAACGCGCGTAACGGCGCGGGCAGATGACGGCGCCCCGGATAGTACAGAAAGGGCCCCGAAAAGCGTTGCCACCAGGGCTCGAGCATCGGCTCCAGCGCCCCGCTGTCGAGATGCGGGCGCAGCATGTGCTCGAACAGATGAATCACGCCCACGCCCGCGATGGCCGCATCGATCGCCAGGTCGATCGCGGCGCTGGGGCGCACGAGCAGCGGCCCCGACGGATTCAACTGCAGCACTTCGCCGTCGCGCTCGAAATACCACGCCGGCGTGGCGCCTCCCGCGAATTGCACGCGCAGGCAGGCATGCGAAAGCAGCTCGCGCGGGTGCCCGGGCCGGCCGTGCGCGTCGAGATAGCCCGGCGCGGCGGCGGTGGCGAAGCGCTGCGCGCGCGGTCCGATCGGCACCGCGATCATGTCCTGTTCGAGCCGCTCGTCGTAGCGAATGCCGGCGTCGCAACCGATCGAGAGTACGTCGACGAAGCCGTCTTCCACCACGACTTCCACGCGAATGTCGGGGTACGCCTTCAGGAACGGCGCGATGACCTCGGGCAAGTCGATGCGCGCCGCGCTCAGCGGAACGTTGAGCTTGAGCGTGCCGGTGGGCTTGTCCCTGAAGCCGTTCAGAACGTCGAGCGCGGCTTCCATTTCGCTGAACAGGGGCGTCAGCTTTTCGATGAGACGAAGGCCGGCTTCGGTCGGGGCCACGCTGCGCGTGGTGCGGTTCAGCAGGCGCAGGCCGAGCTTCGACTCGAGACGGCGCACGGCGACGCTCAGACTCGATGCCGACACGCCGCTGCTGCGCGCGGCGTCGCGAAAGCCGCCGGCGCGGGCGACTGAAACGAAGGCGGCAAGGTCGTTCAGTTCCATGGCGATTGTGCATATTTTTAAACAACCCGTGCACGTTAAGCCGATTTATCTAACAACGCAACCGGCTCATACTGCCGCTCAATCGTTCATCAAGGAGAGCGCCATGCCGAATTTCACTTCCGCCACCCGCACCTTTTCGCTTGCCGGCCGACCCGTGCGGCGCATGGGGTACGGCGCGATGCAACTTGCCGGGCCCGGCGTCTTCGGGCCGCCGAAAGATCGCGACGCGGCGCTCGCGGTACTGCGCGAAGCCGTGGCGTCGGGCGTCGATCACATCGATACCAGCGACTTTTATGGACCGCACATCACCAACCAGTTGATTCGCGAAGCGCTGCATCCCTACCCGGACAACCTGACGATCGTCACGAAGGTGGGCGCGGTGCGTGGCAGCGACGGCGCGTGGCTGCCGGCGTCCGAGCCGCAAGATATCGAGCGCGGGGTGCACGACAATCTGCACAACCTCGGGCTCGACGTGCTCGACGTCGTCAATATGCGGATCATGGGCAGCGTGCACGCTCCCGCCGAAGGCTCGATCGAAAAGCAGGTGACGGCGCTCGCCGAGCTTCAACAGCGGGGGCTCATTCGCCATATCGGTTTGAGCAACGTGACCGCCGCACAGATCGACGAGGCGCGGCGGATCGCGGAGGTCGTCTGCGTGCAGAACCAGTACAACCTGGTTCATCGTGAGGACGATGCGCTGATCGACGATCTGGCGGGCAAGGAGATCGCTTACGTGCCGTTCTTCCCGCTGGGCGGCTTCACGCCGATTCAATCGTCGGCGTTGTCCGGCATCGCGCAAGCGATCGGCGCGACGCCGATGCAGGCCGCGCTCGCATGGCTTCTGCATCGCGCGCCCAACATTCTGTTGATTCCAGGCACGTCGTCGGTCCAGCATTTGCACGAAAACCTGCAGGCCGCGCAATTGCGTTTGACCGATGACGTGTATGCGGAACTCGATGCAATCGGCAAAGCCGACCACAAAGCGTAATCGCGCCGCGCGAAGTCCGACGCACGCCGATAGCCGCGTCACGCCAAACTACCAGGCGTTACCGCCATTGCTGCAAGAATGACTTGGCGGCGCCTGAGTTTTCCCGGCTGCGAATGGTAAATTGAGTTGCGCGCAATCGGGAGGCGAGGTCTATGGCGATGGACTCAAATCAGTCGGGCAGTGCGTTTCCCGCATTGACGAGTATCCGGTTCATCGCGGCATTCGCGGTCGTCGTCTCTCACTACTCGGAAAACAATCTGCTGCCGTTGCCGTCGGCGATATTCGATTTCATCGACGGCGGCCGTTCGGCGGTGTCGTTGTTCTTCGTGCTGTCGGGCTTCATTCTCACCTTCACGTATCGCGACAAACTCGGGCACGGCGGCGTGCGCACGTTCTACGAAGCGCGGATCGCGCGGATCTATCCGATGATCCTGCTCGGTCTGCTGCTGTGCGTTCCCGTGGTGGCCTATCTTCTTTATACCGGCGACGCCTCCCTGATGCTGAAGTGGTATGCAATCAAGGAAGCGGTCTATCCGGCGCTCGTCGTTAGCCTCGTATGCCAGTTACTGCTGATCAACGGCTGGTTTCCGTTTTCGGCGATCAAGCAGCCGTGGAACGGGCCGTCCGACAGCGTCTCCTGCGAGGTGTTCTTTTATCTGCTGTTCCCGTTTCTGCTGCGCCGGATCACGCGCATGCGCGCAGCGCGGATCGCGCTTGTCTCGCTCGCGCTGTGGCTCGCGACGGGCGTGTGGATCGCGCTTCTGCATGCCTATATGCCGGTCTCGCGCAGCGGCGCGATGATCTACTCGATGCCATTGTCGCGGCTCTCCGAGTTTGTCATGGGGATCGCCGCGGCCATTTTCTATTTGCGGCTTCGGGCGAGCGGCACGTCGCAACACGGTAGAGGCGTGGTGCTGATCGGCGTGGCATCGTTTGCCTTGACGGGGCTCAGCGCATGGCGGCCGGCGGCGCCGTCATTTTTTCTCGACGCGCCGTTGTTCGCCGCGCTGATACTCGGCCTCGCGTTGCTGGAGCGGCCGGTCGTGGGCCTATTGAACTGGCGGCCGCTCGTTCGGCTGGGCGACGCGAGCTATTCGCTGTATCTCATTCACATGCCCCTCGCGCTCTGGTCGCTGATGCTTGGATTCGGACCGTCGAACGGCTGGATGGTGATCGTGTTCTGCATCGTGGCGAGCCTGCTCTGCTTCAAACTATACGAAGAGCCGATGCGCAGGCGCCTCAAGGCGCGCCTCGCGAGGGTGATGACACCGCTTTCCGTCGGCAAGCCGGGGCAGTCCGTGGCTCGACCGACGCACGGAATGGACTCCGGTTGATCCGATCGAAGGGCGGCGCGCTGGCTGACACGCCGTGCGTGGCGCGCTCTCAAACCGAGGCCGCGATGTGTTCCCGCAGCCATTGATGCGCCGGGTCGCGATGCGCGCGCTCATGCCATAGCATCGCCATCTCATAGCCCGGCACTTCCACGGGCGGCTCGACGGTTCGCAGCGCGCCGGTGCCGCGTACCAGCCGCGCGGGCACCATCGCCACGAGGTCCGTGCTCGCCAGCGCGGAGATCGCGAACAGGAAGTGCGGCACCGACAGCACGACCTTGCGCGTGAGGCCGGCCTTTGCAAGCACCTGGTCCGTGATGCCGACGAAGCCGCCGCCATCCGGCGACACGATCACATGCTCCAGCTTGCGGAACTGCGCGAGCGTCGGCCGGCGCTTCAAGCGCGGGTGGCCGGCGCGGCCCGCGAGCACATACCGCTCCGCGAAGAGCACGCGTCTTCGCAGCCCGGCGGGCGACCCTTCGCTCGTATGGAATGCGAGGTCGATCTCGCCCTGTTCCGCTTGCCTCGCGATGCGCGGCGGGACAGCTTCCACGACCGCGAGACGCGTGCCGGGGGCGGCCGCCCGCAGGCCGGCCAACGCGGGCAGGACGATGGTCGATTCGGCGTAGTCGGTGGCGGCGAGGCGCCACGTGTGGGTCGCCTCGGCGGGATCGAAAGGCCTGGCGGGCGCCACCGCGCGTTCGAGCGCCTCCAGCGCTTGCCGCAAGGGTTCGCGCAGCGCCTCGGCTCGCGCCGTGGGCCGCATGCCGCGCGGTCCCGGCAGCAACAGCGGGTCGCCGAGGACATCCCTGAGTTTGGCGAGATGCACGCTGACCGACGGCTGCGAGAAGTTCAGACGTTCCGCCGCGCGGGTGACGTTGTGCTCGGAGAGCAACACGTCGAGCGTGACCAGCAGGTTGAGGTCGAGCCTTCTGAGATTATTCATTGCAATACCTGCAATATCGGTAATTCATTTCCAATATACCGTGGCGGGAACTATCGTGTTTGCTTCTCACCACGATCAGCAATGAAGGCCACGATCATGAATGTTCTTATTGTCTACGCTCACCCCGAACCCAAATCGTTGAATGGGTCGCTCAAGGACTTTTCGGTCAAACGTCTCGAGCGTGCGGGGCACGTCGTGCAGGTATCCGATTTGTATGCGATGAACTGGAAAGCGTCGCTCGATGCGGACGATTTTCCCGGCAGGCAGGCCGGCGCACGTTTCGATCCATCGCTCGACTCGAAGCATGCGTTCGAGAATGGCTCGCAGAGTCAGGACATCGCGCTCGAACAGGAAAAGCTCAGATGGGCCGATGCCGTCATCCTGCAGTTTCCGCTGTGGTGGTTTTCGATGCCGGCGATTCTCAAGGGCTGGGTGGAGCGCGTCTATGCATACGGCTTCGCGTATGGGGTGGGGGAGCACTCCGACACGCGCTGGGGCGAACGCTACGGCGAAGGCACGCTGGCGGGAAAGCGCGCGATGCTGGTCGTCACGACGGGCGGATGGGAGTCGCATTATGGTCCGCGCGGCATCAATGGTCCGATCGACGATATCTTGTTTCCGATTCAGCACGGCATTCTGTATTACCCCGGCTTCGACGTGTTGCCGCCATTCGTGATCTATCGGACGAGCCGGATCGACGAAGCGAAATACGCAGAAGCGCGCGATGCGCTCGGCCAACGTCTGGACGCATTGGGCACAACCGCGCCGATACCGTTCCGGCCACAGAACGGCGGCGCGTACAGGATTCCGGCGCTGACGCTGCGGGACGAGATTGCGCCGGGACAGACCGGTTTCGCGGCCCATGTCGCCTGAACGTGACAGGTGTCGCTTCTTGTCGGGGCGCTCAAGCGCAACGGGAGCGTCGCACCGTTCGCGATGCGCGGTTCACGCTCGCCGCCTGCGACATGCGCTCTGCCGTATCAATCGATGCCGTGAAACACGGCGTCGTCCGGGCCGAGATACGCGGGCGGGCGCCATGCGGCGTCGCGCATCGAATGCTGGACCAGCTTTTCGACGCCCAGCAGCACCGCGAAAATCGCCATCCGCACCGGAATGCCGTTGTCGGTCTGCCGGAAAATCGCCAGCCGTGAATCGTGATTCAGATCGACGCTCAGGTCGTTCGCGCCCGGCCGGCTGTCGCGCGGCAGCGGGTGCATGATCAGCGTATCGGTGCCGCACACGCTGTCCACCAGCGCCTGATTGATCTGGAAATCCGGCGTATAGCCCTCGAACGATTCGTCGGTGAAACGCTCTTTCTGAATGCGCGTGGCGTACACCACGTCCGCGCCGCGCAGGCCGTTGGGCAGATCGCTGGTCTGCTCGATCACGTGGCCGTTGCGCGAAATCTGCTCGATGATGTAGCCCGGCATCTCGAGCATGGGCGGCGAGACCAGCGTGAACTTGATGCCGCGATACAGCGCCAGCAGCTTGACCAGCGAGTGCACCGTGCGCCCGTACTTCAGGTCGCCCACCAGCGCGATATGCGCGCCGTCGACGATCTTGCCGAGCCGCGAAAACTCGCGCTGGATGGTGTAGAGATCGAGCAGCGCCTGGCTCGGGTGCTCGCCGGGGCCGTCGCCGCCGTTGATCACCGGCACGTTGGTGGCGCGCGCGAATTCGGCCACCGAGCCTTGTTCCGGATGGCGGATCACCAGCGCGTCCACGTAGCCGCTCATCACGCGGCTCGTGTCGTAGATCGATTCGCCCTTGGCCATCGACGAAAACGTGAAGCCGGTCGTGTCGCACACCGAGCCGCCCAGCCGGCAGAACGCCGCACCGAAGCTCACACGCGTGCGCGTGCTGGCCTCGAAAAACAGATTGCCGAGCACGGCGCCTTCCAGCACACGCGAGATTTTTCGGCGCCGCGCGATCGGCTGCATGATGTCGGCCACACGAAACAGCGCCTCGACCGAGTCGCGCGAGAACTGATCGACCGACAGCAGTTGCGGCTTGCCCTCGAACAGCATCTGACTCGCGAGCGACTGTGAGTCTACGCTTTGCGTATATTTTTCGCCCGGCTCGCCGTGCACGACGATCTCCGACACGAAGCGCTCCACGATCTCCGGCATGGCCCGCGATTCCTGCGAGTCGTCCGGCAGGAGCCAGGTGTCGAGCGCCCGGCGCGATACGCCGATGCGGCCGGCGAAGGTGTCGCGGGTCATGTTCAGGCGACGCATCGCATCGCGTAGGAAGGCTTGTTGCGGGACGCTCATGCGGGCACCTGTCGGAAGGGAGGAAGTGTACGGGCGATGTACGCGGTGCGTATATTAGTTTCCCGGCGTCAGAAGTCAAGTCATTTTGCGATGGCTTTGCCAGGCAGCGCCGGACGCGGTTACACTGCGCTTCATGCATTCCGGCCAAACGCTCCGACTCCGTCCGTCAATCGCCGCACGCCTCGCTTTCGCGAGCGCCGTGGTTGCACGCGCGAACCGCGCGGGCCTTTCAAGCGTTAGCGCCAAAGCCAAAAAACAGCCGCTCATCTGACCGGAGCACGCTGTTCCGTCAGATGTGCGACGGAACAGCCGGTCAACGCCCGCCTGCGGCATTTCCTGTCTTTCCTCCCTCGCACCGCTGTACGGAATCGATACGGTCGTCATCGAGGTAAAGACATGTCTATTTTTTCGGGTATCTGGGTTCCGCTCATCACGCCTTTCGCCGACGGCGAAGTCGATCACGCCGCGTTGCGTGCGTTGGTGCGCCGTTACGCCGACGCGGGCGTCGCCGGGCTGGTCGCGCTGGGAACGACCGGCGAGCCGGCCGCGCTCGACGCCGCCGAACAGGACGCCGTGCTGGCGACGATTCTCGACGAAGCGAACGCCGCCGCCCGCGACGCGCACGATGCGCCGGCACTGCCGGTGCTGGTTGGCGTATCGGGCAATCACAGGACGAGCATGCGCGAGCGCATCGAGCAACTGAACCCGCTGCCGATTGCCGGCGTGCTGATGGCCGCGCCGTATTACATCCGGCCGTCGCAGGCCGGCATCGTCGGCCATTTCACGGCGCTTGCCGATGCCAGCGAGAAGCCTGTCGTGCTCTACGACATTCCCTATCGAACCGGCGTGCGCATGGAACTCGGCACGCTGCTGACGCTCGCCGCGCATCCACGGATTCACGCAATCAAGGATTGCGCCGGCTCGCTCGACACCACGCTAGCGCTGATTCGCGACGGCCGTTTGCGAGTGCTCGCCGGCGAGGACATGAATCTCTTCAACACCTTGTGCCTGGGCGGCAGCGGGGCGATCGCCGCGTCGGCGCATGTGCGCCCCGAGCGGTTTGTCGCGCTGTATCGCGCGCTCGCGGCGGGCCGCCTCGATGAAGGGCGGCGCATTTTTCACGCGCTCGCGCCGCTGATGGAGGCGCTGTTCGCGGAACCGAATCCGGCGCCGGTGAAGGCGCTGCTGGCCGCCCAAGGGCTGATACGCGACGAATTGCGCATGCCGATGACGCGCGCTGGCGACGCGCTGGCCGCGCGGTTGCTCGCGCTGGAAGGTGATCTCACCTCGGCGTGAAGAAATTACATGTGCTTGCACCACATTGGGCAGGTTCGGAATATTCCGAGATGATCATTCGGCATGCCAGGTGATAATTGCGACACTTTTTTCACGATTATCACCGGGTTCGTCCGGTGCACGCCTTATGCAGTTATCCCTGTTAGTTCCGTTTGCCGATGTCTTGTCCTACTTAGTAGCAGCGCTCAATTCGTGCCATCCGCGCCGCGCACGTCGTGGCTCGCCGTGCGTGTGGGGCCGCTGATGTCCTCCGTCCTTTTTTCCGGCCGCCTGAGCAGCGGCTCTATCAGCTTTGTTACCCGCCGCACCGCTGTGATCATCGCCGCCAGCGCAGCCCTCGGCACGGCGGCGCTGGCGCTCGCCGCCGGCATCGCGATCGGCTTGCACTGGCCGGCCGAAGCATCCGGCAATCCCGACTCGGGCCGTGTCGAGCGCGACTATACGATCGGTGAACTCGGCAAGTTGAACGCGTCGGTGGCGCAGATCGAACCGCGTATTGCGCGCCTGACCGCGCAGATCGGCGCGCTGCACGATTTCGAGTCGCGTCTGAATACACCCAGGCGGTCGCCACGCGCGCCGGCCATGCCGGCTGGCGCTGAAGACCTGGCTGGCGATAGCGAGGGCGGTCCTTTATTGCCGCCGCGCCGCTGCGTCGACGTAAGCGCGCAGCCCGGCGATCGCACCGACCCCGCGCGCACCCGGCAACAACTGGACTGCATGTCGGCGGTGCTGTCGTCATTGGAACGGGAGAGCGCCGGCCTCCAGATGGCCTATAACGCGTTTCCCGGCCGCATGCCTGCCGACGGCGCGCGCTTCGGCTCACCGTTCGGCAACCGCGCTGATCCGTTCACGCGTCGTTTGAGCTTTCATTCCGGCATCGATCTGGTCGCGTCAACCGGTACGCCGATTCTGGCGGCGGCCGGCGGCCGGGTGATCTTCGCCGGCGAAAAGTCGGGTTATGGCAAGGTGGTCGAAATCGATCATGGCAATGGTTTCATGACACGCTACGGCCACGCGTCGCGCATTCTCGTGCATGCAGGCGATCTCGTACTGCCGCGCCAGCATGTCGCCGACGTCGGTTCGACCGGGCGTTCCACCGGTCCGCATCTGCACTTCGAGGTGCTGGTCAACGGCGTGCACGTCGATCCGGCCGCCTACCTCGCGCTCTTCGCACCCGCACGTCATGGATGAGCGGCGTTTCTCCCGTAATGCGATCGGCCTCACGCAGCGCGCCTATACATTGCAGCCCGCGCGTTCGCTCGGCGTTCGCGTGATGCTGTGGCTAGCCGCGTGCGCGGCCAGCGCCGCCATCGGCGCAACGGCCCTGATGGCCTGGCAAGCGCAGCGCGCCGGAGCGCTTGCGGACTCGTGCCATGCGGCGCCCGTCCCGCCGGATGTCGTGCAGGCGGAACTCGAGCGCACACGCCTTGCGCTGGCACAGGAAACAGCGGCGCGCGGCGCCGTGCAGAAAACCGCCGACAGCGCGGCTGCCGAAGTCGCGCGTTTGACCAGCCAACTGCAGTTTCTGCAAGGGCGGGGCAAGACGAAAGCCGCTTCTGCAACGGCGTCGAGCCGCTGAGCACGCTCACGCAGCAACCCGGCAACCGCGCCTGACGCAAGCGCCGGACAAGCAAGCCCACCCCCGCTCGTCGCGTGGGACATCACGCGACAACCATTTCCATTCCCGAGAGATCTTTATGTTCGGCAAGAAAAAAACCCCCGGTATCCAGCAATCCAAACTCGCCACCCTGGTCGCTCACGACGTGCGCATCGTGGGCGACCTGCAGTTCAGCGACGGCCTGCGCATGGACGGTCACGTGAAGGGCAACGTCAGCGGCGAGCCGGGCAGTCAGACGCTGCTGGTATTGAGCGACCGCGGCTCCGTCGAGGGCAACGTGCACGGTTATGACGTGGTGATCAACGGCCGGATCGTCGGAGACGTGATTGCCGATCACTTCGTCGAGTTGCAAAGCAACGCGCACGTGACGGGCAACATCTATTACCAGCAATTGCGGATGGATTGCGGCGCCTCGGTGGACGGCAAGCTCACCAAGCGCGAAACCGCGCATGCGGCGCCGCTGCTGGTGGCGGTGACGGACACGCCGTATGAGGAGCGCGAGGACCGCAAGGCGGGCTAGGCGGCCGCGAGGCGCTTCGAACCAAGCCCGCGCGGCTTGGCGGTCGCGAAGCGCTTCGAACCGAGCCGGCTGCGACTGGCGTCGCGCGAAGTTGTCGTGGCCGAGCGCTTCGTCGCATTCGCCGGCTATTCACCCATTCATTCTCCCTTGTTTGCCCACTTGTTTGGCCAAGCAAGCCGCGCGCACCTTCACCCTCCAGAACATCAGCGACCTCGCATGACAGAAAGGTCGACATCGTCGTGATCGGCACAGGCCGCACCGAAGCGACGCAGGAAGAAATCCTCCGGATCGATGCCGGGTCAGTGTCCCGATGACATTCCCGCCGGAGAGGCGGAGCCTCGATTTCGACAGCCTTACGAAACTAGTTGCATTTCGATACCAAATTGCCTACGATCCGAGTGGTTGCACATTAAAACCATTTGGCCGGCAATGCCGCCATCTGGTTCCCGCTCGAACCGCCTGTCCAGCCGGCTCTTCTTGACCCGGGATATCCGGCTGGCGGCGCGTTCGTCAAACATCGGATTTGGAAGAGTGACAATGGACATCTCATACGCCCGCTCTGGTCGAAACACGATTGCCCTCGCCGCGATTTGTCTCGCCCAGCTCATGTTCGCGCTGGAAATCTCCAGCGTCCCCGTTATCCTGCCGACGCTCGAAAGGCTGCTGCATGCGGACTTCCGCGACATTCAGTGGATCATGAACGCGTACACGATCGCGTGTACCACCGTGTTGATGGCGGCCGGCACACTCGCTGACCGCTACGGAAGAAAGCTTCTCTTCATGACCAGCCTCGTGGTGTTCGGCGTGGCGTCGCTGATCTGCGGGCTCACGCAGAGCGCCCCGCTGCTCATCGCGAGCCGTTTCGTGCAAGGCATGGGCGGCGGCTCGATGTTCATATGCCTGATCGCCATTCTTTCCAACCAGTTCAAGGAAGGCCACGAACGCATCAAGGCGTTCGGTATCTGGGGCATTTTTCTCGGTTTCGGGCTCGGTTTCGGCCCGATCATCGGTGGTGTGATCGCCGAGTTGGCTGGCTGGAAGTGGGTGTTCCTCGTCCACGTTCCGTTAGCCATTCTGACGTTCTTCCTGGCGATCGGTAGCATAGAGGAGTCGCGCGATCCGGACGCGCGCAAGCTCGACCTCGCCGGCATCGTCACGCTCTCGCTCGCCGTCTTCGGGCTCACCTGGTACATCACGCAAGGCTCGGCGCAGGGCTTCACGAGCCGCGGCTCGCTGTACATCATTGCGGCTACGATCCTGAGCTTCGTTCTGTTTCTCGTGGCCGAGCGAGTGAACGCGCATCCCATGTTCGACTTCTCGGTCTTTCGAATCCGCAAGTTTTCCGGTGCGATCATGGGTTCGATCGGCATGAACTTCAGCTTCTGGCCGTTCATTATTTTCCTGCCGATCTTCTACCAGGGCGCGCTGCACTACGACATCGTCGCGGCAGGGCTCTCGTTGCTGGCCTATACACTGCCGACGCTCGTCATTCCGCCTGTCGCCGAGCGGCTATCGCATCGCTATCAGCCGGGCGTCATCATTCCTCTCGGCATGTTCACGATCGGCCTCGGCTTCATTCTGATGCGTTTCGGCGCGAGCGCTGAACATGCCAGCGGCTTCACGATGCTGCCGGGCTCGCTGCTCGCGGGCATCGGACTCGGCCTGACCAACACGCCCACCACCAATACCACCACGGGCTCGGTGCCGTCGAATCGTGCCGGCATGGCCTCGGGAATGGACATCAGCGCACGGTTGATCAGTCTCGCCATCAATATCGCGGTAATGGGCTTCGTGCTGGTGGCGGGCATCAGCGATTACCTCAAGAACGTCCTGCCGAGCGTGTTCGACGCGGCACAGCGCCAGTCGCTCGCCGAGCACATCGCGGCCGGCAGCGTGGAAGGGCTGACTGAACGCTTCCCCGCGCTCGTGCAGGCGGACCCCTCTGGCGCGGTCCTGCACGGCGCACTGGTGCATGGCTTTGGCTGGGTCATGCTCTATGGCGGGCTCGGGGTGTGGGCGCTGGGCGCGGTCAGCCTGGTGCTGTTCGGCACGCAGCGCTCGACGCAACGCGCGAGCGTCTGATACCGGCAAACGGACGGCATGGTCCCGCGCCGCGCAAGACGGTCCGGCCGCACGGCGCGGCATGAGAAAAAGAAGGCGAACCGAACGAAAACGCGATGGAGCAGCCGATGAACGATCTCCTGAAGCACGTGCTGGATGCCTACGGCGGCCTCGACCGCTGGCATTCGCATTCGCAGTTGAGTGTAAAGAGCGCGACGGGCGGACCGTTCTGGCCGTCGAAGGGTATTGCCGAGAACCACGGCTGGGGCAACGTGACGATTCGCACGGCGAGCGAATGGACTCGCATAGCGCCATACGGTGCGCCAGATCGAACGATGACGTTCGTGCCGGAGCGGGTCGTCATCGAAGACGGCGATCGACAGATCGTGCAGGAACTCGTCGATCCTCGCGCGGCTTTCAAGGGCTACGGTCCACATTCCTATTGGGACGCATCCCGCCAGGCCTACTTCAATGGCTACGCGTTGTGGACCTATCTCGCCACACCGTTTCTGCTGGCGCAGCCGGGCGTCGAGGTCACCGAGGGTGCGCCGTCGTACGAAGACGGTGAAGTGTGGCGCGTCCTCGACGTGTTGCTGCCGGAAACGATCGCCAGTCACAGTGCGGCCCAGCGCTTTTACTTCGGACCCGACTACCTGCTGCGTCGCCAGGACTACCGCCTGGATGTCTCGGGAGGCACGCAGGTCGCGCATTACGTGTCCGATTTCGTCGAAGTGGAGGGACTGCGCTTTCCGTCGAAGCGACGTGCGTATCCGCGAGGTGAGGGCGGCCAGCCGGATCGCAATCAGTTGTTGGTGTGGATCCGCTTCGATGAGTTTCGCTTCGATTGACGGGCTCGCGAGTAGGCGCATCGCGAAGCGAACGTGGGCGGGAATCTATCCACGAAGCATTAGATAACGCTTGTGGCGGTAAAAAGAAGTTTTATAATGGAACCAGCCGTGTCGACGTTTCACACGGCTGTTCTTGTCGAAGAGGGTGGTCCGCGCGTCGTGCGCCATCTTCTAACGGGCGTAAATGACTGCTCGACGGGGAACGTAGCCGTTGAGGTCTATGTAATCGGTCGGGCCAGTTTGTCAGGCAGCTGGAGGGCCGCGATGGTGAAGCGAACGAGTCACAAGGCAACGGGTTGTCCCATCGCGCGCCCGCTGGACGCCATAGGCGACTGGTGGTCGCTCCTGATCATCCGCGATGCTTTCGATGGCTACGAGCGCTTCGGTGAATTCCAGAAGAGTCTCGGTCTTGCAAAGAACATCCTGACGACACGGCTGCGCAATCTCGTTGAGCACGGCATTCTGGAAACGGCGCCGGCTTCGGACGGCAGCGCCTATCAGAAGTATGTCCTCACGAAGAAAGGGCTCGGTCTCTTTCCACTGCTGGTGGCGTTGCGTCAGTGGGGCGAGGAGCATTTCTTCGAGCCGTCCGAACTCGATGTTCGCCTCGTCGATCGCAAGTTCGGTCAGCCTGTCAAACGGCTCGAGCTTCGTTCGCAAGACGGGCGTTTGCTGGGCCCGGAGGATGCCGAAGTAAGAAAGATCAGCAGTGGTTTGCGCGCATCGCCCCGGCCGTCGTCCGCACAGCAGGTCAACGACGGTCGCCGTAAAAAAGATCCAGCCTGACGATCCGCTTCATTGCGGTTTTGGCGATGTCCATTCGAGTCATCGCCGCTCGTCGGGTGAATGACAGTTCTTTCCAACGTTCCCGGCCGATAACCACGGTCCGAACTCGCACCGACAGCGTTGCACGAGCTGCGGTCGCGTAGGTGACGTTTCAACCTTTGAAGATTTATTCGCAACGCCAACTCTTCCCGTGAGAGTTTTTGGCGTGCGCTCGTTTTGCACTGGCCGGGTAGCCAGGTATTCGCGCATGCATAAAGGCGCCATTGCACCGGATTCGCTGCTTCAATATTATTTCCGCGCTATGAAGTAGTTACATACCAGAAGCCGAAAAAACGGAGCTATCGAAATCCGGTTTTCGATAAAAAGGTATTTGCAGGAACGTCGATTAAAATAGTTGCAAGTTGAAACCTCAACATCTATATTGTGAACCGTTGTCTTGGAGAAGATCGTTGCCAGCACGTAGTTATTAAAACTGAATAAAACGTTTTGCTGTCGCTCAAACTAGATCGGGGTGGCCATGTGCATCGTGAAGCTCATGCCTCAGGGCATTGAAGTCGCATTGCCGGCGGGGAGTCCGTTGACCGAACTCGAATTCGAGTTGTACGGCCAGGAATCTATTCCGTTCGGCTGTAAAGCCGGCGTATGCGGCGCCTGTGTCATTGAAGTGCAGGAAGGTCTGGATCATCTCGGCAATAAAGGCAAGGACGAAAAGACTTTCCTCGAATCTCTAGGTTATCCGGACGAGATATTCAGATTGGCATGTCAGTGCCGTGTCAGCGGAGCGGTAATCATCAAAGTCGCGGATTCACAGGTTTAACCCATTCCCGTAACACCTCTTTTTGCGTAGTTATTTCATTATCATCTTTCAAGGAATGAGCCATGAGTAATCGCGTTAAAAATGTCGGCTTAAAAGATCGCATTCCGTTCATTAATGCGGAAAGATCACTCCAGCTGCGTAAGCAAATCGATGCCATTATCGACGGGCAGATCGAGAACTGGTATGAAACCGTGCCGTATGCCGCCCATCTGGAAGGAAAGAAAATCGACTCCGATTATTATCAGCGTCACCTGATCGAAACCGCCTGGCGGATTCGCCTGTTGCGGGTGGTCGAGTCGAAAACACTCGCCGAAGTCGCCAAGCAGAGCCCGGAGGCGGCGCAAATCTGGGCGAACTACGAGCGCGAGGAGATGTTGCACGACGAGCTGTTCGTTCAGGACCTCGAACGCGCCGGTGTCCCCCGCGAGCAGTTTCTCGCGACCGAACCGTATCTGTCGACCAAGCTGCTCAGCGGCTACTTCTCGTATCTGCTTGATCACGAGGGCCCGCTCGGCGTGATCGCCTATTCGTATCTGGTCGAGTACGTCAACGTGAAGCTCGAGCCGCGCAAGCTCAAGGCGCTCAAGGAGTCGGTGGGCGAAACGAACATCACGGGCCAGATTGCGCATTCGCATACCGACATCAACGACGATCATCCCGGTGAAGTCTGGCAGGCGATCCGCTATCTGCTGCGCAGCGATGACGACATCGACTCGCTCAAGCGCTACCTGCGCGAGCACCAGACCGTCCTCGCGCTCTACTTCAAGGAACTCTACGAAGACAAAATTCTGCCGACGCTCAAGGCGGCGGCCTGACCAATCAGGGGAGACGAGGCGATGTCGTCCGATGGCGTTTTAATTCTGAGTCACTGCGGCTTTTCGTTCGCGGAGGACCTGATCGCGGCGATCAAGGCGCGCGGCCTGCTTCCGTTCGTGCTGAGTTCGCGGCCCGTGCCGGAGCACGGGGAACAGCGGCTGCAAACACTGCGCGATCATGCGGCGGCGGTCTTCGCGACCGATTCGCATGTGTTGCGGATGGAGGACGTCGAAGACGCCGTCGCCTCGTTGCGCGCGGCGGGCCAAACGGTGCTTGCCTGCATCAGCGTGTGGGAAGGCTACCGTCCGCTCATGGCCGAGGCCAACAGCCGGCTCGGCGTGAGCGATCTTTCCGCGCAGCGGATCGAGTTTCTGCGCGACAAGCATGCCGTGCGCAACGCGCTCCATCACGCCGGGCTTTCGCGGGTCACGGCGCGGCGTGTGACGCCGGCCGTGCTCGATGAATTGCGGCGCGACGCGCAGGCATGGTTCATCAAGCCGGTGCGAGGCATCGCGTCCTACGGTGCGTTCCGGCTTTCGCCCGAGACCACATGGGCCACGCTCGAGGCGATCGGCGAGCATGCGCGGGCCGACACGGTCTACGCTTCGGCGCTCGGCGAGCACGTCGAGTTCATCGCCGAAGGCTATCTCGCGGGCACCGAATTCAGCTTCGAACTGCTGGTCTCGCACGGCAAGCCGTTCGTGCTCGGCGTCCACGAAAAGTGCGAACTGACCGAAGCGAACGGCACGGTGCTCGAAGACAGTTGCACGAGCCCGCCGGCGTCGCTTGCCGCGGGCGATCTCGCGAGCGGCCTCGACTGGCTGCGCGCCGTATTCGAGCAACTCGAACTCGGCAGCGGCTGCTTTCATGTCGAAGCGCGCTTTGACGGCGCGCGCTGGGATCTCATCGAGATCAATCCCCGGGTGGGCGGCAGCCTCATCTCGCACAGCGTGAAGGCGCTCAACGAGGAAGCCGGCATGCTCGAACTCTGGCTGGACCTGTTGCTGGAGCAAAGCGGCGGCACGCAGCACCGTGCGTTTGCCGAACGCCTGCAACGCCTCGCCTACACCGCCGACGGCACGCCGCCGAGCGAGCTCGCCACGTTCTTTCGCGTCTACTTCGCGACGCACGGCGAGATCGAACGCATCGAGACACGCACCGACGGCCGCCGCCCGTTGATCGCGCAAATCCTGCTCAAGCCCGGCGACGTCGTGCCGGCCACGCCACGCGAAGCGTTCCTCGGTCAACTGCTTTGGCGCATGACGCGCGCCGAGCGTGACGCGGCGCTTCCCGACCTGCTCGCGGCCTCCGTCACCGCGCTCGACGTGCACTACAGAACGACAACGCCCGCATTGGAGACCTGATCGTGAACGCTAACCGACCGCTGCTGCTGATCGTCGACTACAACCTGACCCGCGTGGCCGATGTCGCGCACATCGCGTCTTACGCACGCCAGCGGTATGGCGCGGAGATCGCGCTGATCCGCGCGAATCCGACCGAGCGGGACTCGCTGCTGTGCGAATACCTGATCGACCTCGATCCGCTCGCACCGAATTTCGTCGACGAGGCGCTCTACTATCTGAAGTCGTGGCGCGAGCGCCTGCGCGCCGGCATGGTGTTCTCCGACAACGCGGTGCAAAGCGGTGCGGCGCTTCTCGAACGGCTCGGCCTGGTCGTCGATTCGGCGGCGCTCGCCGCCAACGCGTACAGCAAACGCGATTACCGGGTGTGCGAGGCGCGCGTGCGCGATCTGCTCGAAGCGCAAGGCATGCTCGTGCCCGACTGCGTCGAAGTGCACGACGTCGACGACCTGGGCCGCTTCGCTAGCGCGCACGAGGGGGGCTTCGTGGTCAAGCCTTCGTGCGAGGGCAACAATCGCGGCGTCGTGATCGTGGCGCCGGGCGACAGCCTCGACGCCGCGTTCGCGGCAGTCGCGCCGTACCTGGAGCGCGGCGCGATCTGCGAATCGTTCATTTCGTTTGCGCGTGAGTTTTCGTTCGACGGCGTGGGCGCCACGCACTTCATCACCGAGAAGGTGAGCGCGCAAGGCCGCTATCCGGTCGAGGTCGCGCAAATTCTGCCCGCGCGTCTCACCGCCGCCGAACAGGCGACGCTCGTGCGGGCGGGGCGGGTCGCGAATCTGCTCGTGGGCCAATTGCGCGGTCCCTTTCACAACGAGATCAAGCTCGACGACACGGGCTTGCGCGCCGCGGTCGTCGAACCGAATCGCCGTCCCGCCGGCATGAAGATCTGGACGATCGCGCGGGAAGTCTATGAGATCGACTTCTACGCGCTGTGGGTCGACGCGGCCTTCGGCGTCGTGCGTGAGCCGGTGCTCGTCAGCGCCGGCCGACAGGCGGCGACCGTCATGCTCGGCGTGCCCGCGGACGGCCGGCTCACCCCGCCCGACGCCGACGAAGGCGCCGAACTTTTCGACCGCGCACTCGCTCGCGCCGCCGCGCTGCTGGGCACGGACGCGCTGCGGCGCGTCGAGTTCGGCTGGCTCTCCGAAACCGCGCGCTTCATTCCCGCCCTGCCGCGCGATAACGCGGACTTCGCCGCACAGGCCTGCTTCGCGCTGGAAAGCGACGTGCACGACATGCGCAGCGTGGTCGCCACGGTACGCGCGGTCTGGTTGTCGGTGCTCGCCGAGGCGTGCCACATCTTCGAGCCGGCGAACGCAGCCGCGTCGCTCGCCATCGCGTGAACGGAGAGATCATGAAGATTCTTGTCCTGCATCGCGTGCCCTATCCGCGTATCGAATACGCGCGCGGCATCGATCACGAACAGCACGACGTGACTTACCTCGGCGTCGCCGATCTGCTCGCGACGCTGCCCGCCGATCTGCGCTGCGAACGCGTGGAGCGTCCCGCTGAACTCGGTCCGTTCGAGGCGGCGCACGCGTGGATCACGCGCACGGCGCGTCCGGTCGATCGCGTGATCGCGCTGTCGGAATACGACTTGGTCGACGCCGCGCGGTTGCGCGAATGGCTCGGCATACCCGGTGCGACGCTCGAACAGGTGCGTCTGGTGCGCGACAAGGTGGTGATGAAGGAGGCCGTGCGCGCGGCGGGTCTGCGCGTGCCGCGCTTCATCGGCTTAGCCGGGTTTCTGCATGAGCCGGCCGGCACACCCTGGCGCGCGCGCACCGTGCTCAAGCCGTTGAGCGGCGCATCGAGCGAAGACGTCGTTATCTTCGAGACGCCGGCGGCCGCTGCCGCCGCGATCTCCGCGCGCCGCTGCGGCGTGGCGCGTCTCGACGCGCCGGAGCCGGCGATCGATGGCTACGAAGTCGAGGAATTCGTCGACGGCGACATCGTGCATTTCGACGGACTCGTCGCCAATCGCGAGGTGCTCACGCTCACGGCGAGCCGCTACATCGGCACCTGCCTCGGCTATGCGAAAGGACAGCCGCTCGGCTCGTATCACTTTCCCGTGTCGGCACGGATTCGCGACTGGGTCGTGGCCGCGCTCGCGGCGGTCGGCATCCGCCAGGGCAGCTTTCATCTGGAGGCCATCGAGGACGGCGACGAACTCGTGTTCCTCGAAGTCGGCAATCGGGTAGGGGGCGCCGACGTCGTGGCGACTTTCGAATATGCGACGGGCGTCCATCTGCCGTCGGAGGAGCTGCGCATTCTGCTCGAGGGCAAGCCTTCGCGTGCGCTGCCGCCGACGCAGCCGCGGACCCAGGCGCGCTGGCACGGCTGGTTCGTATTTCCCGGCCACACGCTTGCGGGGACCACGTACGAGGATATCGGGGGCATCGCGAGGTTTCGCGGCGACCCGGCGCTCGTGCGCTGGCTCGAGTTGCCCGCGGGCGCCGCGCTGCCGCGGCGAGTCACCTACTCGGCGAACGAGGCGCCGCTCGCCGGGATCGTGGCGTACGGCAGTTGGCAGGGTACGCGCGACTGGATCGACGCCCTGTTCGCCGCGGCCACCCAGATGCGCGAACCGGCGCCGCCCGTTTGCGCCTGGCCGCACGCCGTACCCGCCGTACTGCAATGAGCGCGCGGCGCCTCGCGGCGTCCGCGCATCCCACGATCGACACAATGGAGAAACGACTGTGACCACGCAACAGCAATTGCCCGTGACGCCCGACCCGAATTCCCTGGCTGGCCAGATGGAACTGAACGCGTTCTATCTGCGCGAACTCGCGCCGCCGAGCGCGCCCGAGACCGTGCCGCTCGCCGCCGACTACGCCCGCATCCTCGGTTTGGAAACTGCCTGGAGCGACTACGAGGCCGCGCGCATCGTGCTCGACGACGTGCCCGCGAACGCGGAGCAGTTCGAGGAGTGGTACGTCACGCTGCGCAACACGCATCGCAAGGAAGTCGCGCCGTTCTTCGACTTCCTCGCGGAAGAAGCATCGCTGCCGCAGTTGTCGCTTTTCGTGAGCCTCGAAGCGCAGGTGGACGGCCGCTTCGACGACATCATCGCGCTCTCGCAACTCGGCATGGACGGCGACATGAAGCTCGCGCTCGCCGAGAACTACTGGGACGAAATGGGCCTCGGTGAGCTCGACGAAATGCACACGCGCACGTTCATGCGGGCGTCGCCGTTCTTTCGCGCCCAACTGGGCGAGCTCGACCTCGAGGCGGAAATGCCGGTCGCGGCGCTCAAGAACGGCAACCTGCTGCTGCTGTATGCGTTGCGCCGCCAGCACGTGGGGCGCCTGCTCGGCGCGCTGACGCTGCTCGAGCAGACCGTGCCGTACCGCTTCACGCGCATGCTGCGCGGCATGCATCGTCACGATGTGCCGAGGGAATTCCGTTACTACCACGAGCTGCACGTGCCGGTGGACGCCAATCACGGCAAGCAACTGGTCGAGCGCGTGCTGCTGCCGCTCGCGCGCAACAACCCACGCGTGATCCGCGATCTCTGCGAAGGCTGCCTGATCCGCTACCAGATCGAGAAGGAATATTACGCAGGCGCGCGCGACGTGATGGATCGCCGGCTGCACTGACCCGATCGAACGCCACGCATTTCTTCCAGTCAACCTCGACGATCTCTCCATGCACTCGACACTTGCTTCCGACCTCGCCAACTTCGACGCGCTGCTGGAGCGCACGCGCCGCCATGCCGTGGCGGCGCTCGCCTCTCTCGACGACCGCCCGGCCGCGCTCGCGCCGCCGCCCGCCACGTTGCGCGCCTTGCCCGAGGAAGGCGCCGGATTGGCGGGCGCGCTGGAAGAATTCGTCGCGCGCTGGAGCGCGGGCTTTTCCGGCAGCGCCGGCCCGCGCTACCTCGGCTTCGTGACGGGCGGCGCCACACCGGCCTCGCTCGCGGGCGACTGGCTCACCGGCGTCTATGATCAGAATCCGACCGCCGGCATCGACAGCGCCGCACCGGATCTCGAGCGCGAAACCATTGCGCGGTTGCGCGAGCTGTTCGGTCTGAGCGAGGCGCAGCAGGGCGTGTTCGTCACGGGCGCGACGATGTCGAATCTGGTGGGTCTCGCGCTCGGCCGCGAATGGCTCGGCGAGCGCAACGGCGTGAACGTTTCCGAGCAAGGCGTGGGCGCGCTCGGCGCGGTGCGCGTGCTGGCCGCGACGCCGCATTCGAGCGTGTACAAGGCGCTCTCCGTGCTCGGCATCGGCCGGCAGGCGGTGCGCAAAGTGCCGACGCTCGCGGGCCGCGAAGCGATCGACCTCGTTGCGCTCGAAGCGGCGCTGGCCGAGTCCGAGGGCGTGCCCGTCATCGTGGTGGCGAGCGCGGGAACCGTCAACACGGTGGATTTCGACGATCTGCAGGCGATCCACGCGCTCAAGGCGCGCTATCCGTTCTGGCTCCACGTCGACGCGGCGTTCGGCGCCTTCGCCGCGCTCGCGCCGGCGTATGCGCCGCTGGTCGCGGGGCTCGATGCGGCGGACTCGATCTGCATCGACCTGCACAAGTGGCTGAACGTGCCTTACGACGCCGCGGTGCAGTTCACGCGGCGCCGCGACCTGCAGGTGCGCGTGTTCCAGAACAGCGCCGCCTATCTTGGCATTCCCACCGACAACCCCGACTTCGTTCATCTCACGCCCGAGAATTCGCGGCGCTTGCGCGCGCTCGCGACATGGTTCTCGCTCGCCGCGTATGGCCGCGCGGGGCACGCGGAGATCGTCGCGCGCAACATCGCGCTCGCGCAGTCTCTCGGTGCGCGTCTCGAAGGGCGGCGCGGTTTTCGCCTGCTGGCGCCGACGCGGCTGAACGTCGTTTGCTTCACGCTTGCCGCGAACGCGGACGAAGCGCGCATCAACGCCTATGTGCGCGCCGTTCGCGATCTGGGCGAGGTGTTCATCACGAGCACGGTCTACGCCGGCACGTGGGGATTACGCGTCGCGTTCACCAACTGGCGGACGGGCGAGGCCGACGTTGCGCGCATCTTCGACTCGCTGTGCAAGGCGCTCGATGCCGTCGAGGCATCCGGGCGCTAATGCCGCGCCGCGATTAACCGACTTTCCATTCCAACCAAAACTGGTGACTCCATGAGCATAATTGTTGGCGTGTCCGCGCATTACCACGACGCTGCGTGCTGCATCATCAAGGACGGCAAGCTGATCGCCGCCGCCGAGGAAGAGCGTTTTTCGAAGGTGAAGCACGACAGCAGCATTCCCACGGGCGCGTTCCGTTATTGCCTGCGAGAAGCGAACGCGACGATCGACGACGTCGATTGCATCGCCTATTACGAGGACCCGTACAAGAAGGCCTCGCGCCAGATCGCGACCAACGTGCTGGATCTGCTGCAGAACCCGAAGCGCCGCTTCAGGATCGATCCCGCCCGTCCCGAACGCGACATTCGCCAGAGCCTCGGCTTCAACGGCCGGATCGAATATGTCGATCACCATCTGTCGCACGCGGCCAGCGCATTCTTCTACTCCGGTTTCGCCGACGCGGCGCTGCTGACCGTCGACGGCGTCGGCGAATGGGCGACCACCACCTACGGCCGCGGCGCCGACGCGCACATCGAACTGTTCGAGGAGGTGTCGTTCCCGGACTCGCTGGGCCTGCTCTACAGCACGATCACGGCTTACCTCGGCTTCGATGTGAACGACGCCGAATACAAGGTGATGGGCCTCGCGCCCTACGGCCGGCCGCTCTATGTCGAACAGATGCGGCGTCTGCTCGACGTGAACGAGCGCGGCCAGTACCGGCTCAACATGGAGTACTTCGATTTCCTCAATGGCGAGCGCATGTATTCCGAGCGTTTGCCGGAGCTGTTCGGCGCCGCGCCGCGCGAGGCGGAGTCGGAGCTCGGCGTGTTCCACAAGGATCTCGCCGCGAGCCTGCAGCGCACGCTCGAAGACATTCTGCTCGAGAAGGCGCGCTATCTGCACGACGCGGTGCCCGTCGAGAATCTGTGCATGGCGGGCGGCGTCGCGCTCAATTGCGTCGCGAACGGCCGGATTCAGCGCGAAGGTCCGTTCGCCAGGCTTTTCGTGCAACCGGCCGCGAGCGACGCGGGCGGCTCGCTCGGCGCCGCGGCCGTCGCGCATACACGGCTCACCGGGCGCCGTCCCGAGTTGAAGGCGCTGCCGCACGTGTATCTCGGCCCCGCCTATTCGAATGCCGAGATCCGTCAGACCGTCCGCGCGATTTTCCCGGATACCTCGATCGTCGACTGCACGGGGCGGCCCGAGGAACTGATCGCGCAAACCGCGCAGCGCCTCGCCGACGGCAAGGTGATCGGCTGGTTCCAGGGACGCATGGAGTTCGGACCGCGCGCGCTCGGTTCGCGCTCGATCATCGCGGACCCGCGCCGGCCGGAAATGCGCGACCGCATCAACGCGCTCGTGAAGATGCGCGAGGCGTTCCGTCCGTTCGCCCCTGCCGTGCTCGAAGACAAGGCCGCCGAACATTTCGAGCTCGATCATCCGTCGCCGTTCATGCTCGAAACGTGTCAGGTCATTTCGCCGCTTTCGCTGCCCGCCATCACGCATGTCGACGGCTCCGCGCGCGTGCAGACCGTCAGCGAACAGAGCAATCCGCGCTTTCACGCGCTGCTCGCCGAGTTCGACCGCCTGACCGGCTGCCCGATCCTGCTGAACACCTCGTTCAACATGCGCGGCGACGCGATCGTGCTCGATCCGGTGGATGCGGTCTGGTGCTTTGTCGTGTCGGATATCGACGCACTCGTGATCGGCGATTACATCGTCGATCGCGGCTTCAAACTCGAGACCTGGAACAAGCTGAAGGAAATCTTCACGGCGCGTGCCGCGAAAAAGCGCGTCGCGCCGGAGTCGGTCAACGTCTACACGTTCCTGTGAGCGGGCGGCTCGCCCGCGCGTCGCGTTCCTGTCACTTCAGCGGCCACCATGTCCATTCAGATCCCGCCAGGCGATTGCCCTTGGGCCATTCGGCAAACGCAGTGCTTCGACAGCACGACGCACCGGTTCGTACGCCGCGACGTCGAAATTGCGGGAGCGCGCATCCGGGCGGTCTTGCCGGCCGGCGCGTCGTCGCTCGCCGAGGGGCTCGATGGCGAACGCTATCTGTGTACGCCGGGCGTGGTCGGCATGGCGGCAGCCGGCGCCGCGCCGCCGCCGTTCGTGACGACGATGGGCTGGCAGTGCGCGCGCTTGCGTGATGTGCCGCCCGCGCGCGCCGGCGGGCCACGCGCAGTCGCGCTGTTGAAGTTCGACGGCAGGCAACTCGAAGAGGTCAACAGCCTGCTCGAATGGTCGGGCGCGTCGGGGGGCGGCCGCTTCGACGGCGGCGGCGCTCATCCGGTCAAGGTGCTGCCGGTGCTCGCGAGCGCCAGCCTGCTGTCGGCGACGGAGCTCATGGAGGCGGCGAAATTCGCCCGCGCGATCGGCACGCGCATCGGCATCGCGCTCTGTGCCGATGCCGACGAAGCACGCGAATTTCGCAGCCGCTTCTATTGCTCGGAAAGCGCGCTGATTTCGTATTTGCTGCCGCAAGAGCCGCACGTCACGGTGTTCGGCGCGGCGCGCATCGACGCACGCGAGGCGCAGGCGTTCGCGCGCACGCTCTGCGCGGTCGCGCTGGGCGTGCCGGACGCCGAGCACCTGGGCCGCCGCTGGCGTCAGCATGCGCCGCTGTTCACGCAGCGCCGCGCCGCGCTGTTCGCGGGCGCGAACGGCATCAACGGCACGAACGGCGCGAACGGCATCAACGGCACGAACGGCGCGAACGGCACCAACGGCACCAACGGCACCAACGGCACCAACGGGCGGCTGGCGCCGAACGCGGGCGCGGGGCAGCCCGACTACTACACGGACGCGCTGACGCGCCATGCCGCCGCCGCGCTCGGTCTGCCCGACGTGGGCACGCTCGCGCCGGGCATGCGCGCGGACCTGTGTCTGTTCGAGCGCGACGGCGCGGACGAACGCGGCGGCAGCGCGACTTTTCTCTCGCTGCTCGCGAGCCGCGCGCCGGCAGCCACGCTGGTTGACGGGCGACGCATGCATGACGAGGCGCGCGCAAGTCCGGTACGCGCCCCGGTTCTCGCGGCATGCGCGTGAGCGCGCCCGCTTCGCTGGTTTATCGACGGTTCGTCGGGTTGTCGACGTAGAAGAAACGTAGGCGAGTTCACCTGTTCTCACACACTTGAGGAGCATCTCCAAATGTCAATCCATGCCACGCGGCAGGAATTGAGCGACCGGTTTGCCGCGTTGCTCAAGCAGGACAACGCGGCGCTGTCGGTGCTGCAATTGCTGAGCGAAAGCACACAGCGCGCGGACACGCACGGCCAGGATCACTGGTCCGGTCCGTTCGCGGCGCTCGCGGAAGATTTTGCGAGTCTCAGAGGGCAGGAACCGGGCGAGGCGCGTCGCACGCGCTCGGTCAGCATCTGGGAGGAGGAAGAGGGCACCGGCGAGTTCGTTCGCGCTCGCAAGCACATCGACCTGTGGCGCTTTTGCGCGGACGTGGAGCGCATCGGCAGAAAAGGTGCGAAAAAACGCATCGTGCTGCTGGGCGAGTCGGTTGCGCGCGGCTTCTTTTTCGACCCCGTGTACAGCCCGGCCAAGGTGCTGCGCGAACAGATCACGGCTGGCGCCGAGGCGGTCGAGGTCGTCGATCTCGCGCAGAGCAATTGCGATCCGTGGTGGCTCTCGCGTATCGCGGCTTCGGTGCATCTGCTGGAGCCGGACGCGGTCGTGGTGTTTGCCGGCAACAACTGGCGCGTGGGTGCGCTCGCCAACACGTCGACTGAATCGTTCGTCGCCGACGGCGAACTGATCGAGGAAAATCTCGGTTTCTCGAAGCTGCTGGACCGGCAGCTCGAAAGCCTCGAGCGTTTCGCGGGGCAGGTGGTCGAACAACTGACGTCCTCGCTTGCGCCACTGAATGTGCCGGTGACGTTCGTGATTCCCGAAATCAACGTGGCGGATTGGAGCAGCACGCCCGCCGGCGCGCTCGACGTGCCGCTCATGTCCCCCGACGACACGCGCGCCTGGGTTGCCGCCTGGCAGGACGCGACGGACAAGCTCGCGCACGGCGATTTCGCGGGCGCCGAGGCGGCCATCCTGATCGCGCGCGGGCTCGACGGCGGCACCTCGTCGGCGAGCCTCGACTTGCTGGCGCGCGCGCAGCGCGGTCTTCACAAGCGCAGTCAGGAGATCTACCGCACGCTGCGCGAAAGCCGGGACATCATCGACGATACGCGCGTCGTTCCCGGCATCTTCGTGAACGTGGCCGAGGCGATACGGCGGCGCGCGCCGTCGTTCGGCGCGACGGTCGTCGATCTGCCGCAGATATTCGGCGATCGCTACGAGCACGAAATTCCGGGCCGCCGTCTGTATCTCGACTTCTGCCATCACACGTCGGAAGGCATGCGCGTCGCGATGGCGGCGGTCGCCCAGAAACTGCTGCCGGCGCTGTTCGGCAAGGACGCGCACCTCGACGATCTCGTCGACGCGGCCTCGAAGCCCGCGCCGCAGCATGAGGCCTGGGCGCACCTGCTCGCCGGCATTCACAACGCGCACTGGGGCCAGGACGACGAGATCTGCAAGTATCACCTCGAACGCGCGAAGCAATACGACCCGTCGATCGCGACCACCGGCGTGGCGCTTGTCCACGAGGCATACCGGCACAAGACGCCGCCCGTCCTGTTGCCCGCGTTCGACCAGCTCGTGAAGAACGACATCGCCGAAGTCTGTCTGGTCGGTTATAGCCCGCTCGCACGCGGGATCATCAAGGAGCAGGCGCTGCTGGGCGCGATCGCGTCGGTGTTTCCCGAGTTCGCGGCGCAGTCGGTCGACCCCGACCTCTCGCTCGGCGAGGTCGCGCGGATCGATCTGCTGGAGTCGCATTGGGCCGAACTCACCGACCGCAACCGCTGGTATCGCCGCGCGTACTCCGCCGTCTACGGGCTCACGAGCGCGTATGCGTTTTCATGCAACGCGCCGCGCGATCTGTCCATAGAACTGACCGCGCGCATTCCGGGCGCGCGGGATGCGGGCACGATCGCTGTCGAACTCAATGGCCGGCGCGTGGGCGACGCGTTGCTCAACGACGAATGGCTCTCGCTGCGCGTGGCGGTGCCGGCCGAGATCGTGAACGATGGCGTCAACCAGTTGACCATCGCGTGGCCGAACGTGCTGCGCGAGGACATTCGGGCGCGGCTGCGCGGCGATTTCGAGTCCGGGCAGAAGGTCGACATCCGCACGCAGTTCGGCCAGATTCACGCTTTGACAGTCGCGCTCGCCGCATGACCCGAGCGACGCCCAACCGGCAGACGGAGGACGGCATGAGCGAACCGGTATGCCTGATCACGGGAGTGGGAGCGGCAACCGGCGCGTCGATCGCGCGCCGGTTTGCCCGTGCCGGCTACCGCATCGCGATGCTGGCGCGCAATGGCGAGCGGCTGCGGCGCCTCGAGCACGAGATTGCGCGCAGCGCGGCCTTCGTCTGCGATGTGGCGGATCTCGACGCGCTGGCGCGCACGCTCGAGGCGGTGCGCGAGACGCTCGGCAAGCCGTCGGTCGTTGTGCACAATGCGGTCTCGGAAACGTTCGCCACGTTTCTCGACGGCGACCCGGCAGCGCTCGAGCGCAACTTTCGCGTGAACACGACCGCGCTGCTGCATCTGGCGCGCGCGTGCGCGCCGGACATGGTGCTGGCGGGCGGCGGCGCGATCGTCGTGACGGGCAATACGGCGGCGCTGCGCGGCAAGCCGAACTACGCGCTGTTCGCGCCCAGCAAGGCCGCGCAGCGCGTGCTCGCCGAAGCGCTCGCACGCGAACTCGGACCGAAGCGGGTGCATGTGGGTTACCTGATGATCGACGCGGTAATCGACGCGGCGTGGCTCGGCGAAGACGGGCGCGTGCGGCCCGCATGGGGTGAGCCGCCGCCGGACTGGGCCTTTTCGCGCGACGAATATTTCGCGCATCCCGACGCCATTGCGGACGAGGTGTTTCACATCGCGCATCAGCATCCGTCCGCATGGTCCTTCGACTATACGATTCGACCGTTCGCGGAGAAGTGGTGAGCAGCGGGAGCATGGGGAGACGCGAGCCTGGCTGCGCAAGGACGGCGGCGAACTCGAGATTGCACCGGGCGACATTGGGCGCGGATTCGGAAGAAGGGCTTCTGAGCGTATTGCCGGCAAAACCGGTCATGGCAGCGTGGCGCGATGTTACCGGAATCTGTCAATTGCGCCACTGGTCGATCGTGCAGGGGAACGGGACAATGCGTTGCAACGATCCACGCACGAGGAGCTTTACATGTCCGCTGTCTCATCCATTCCCTTTGCCGATAGCGCCGCGGCGCTCGCCCATTTCAGCGCGACGCTGACATTCGAAACCGATTGCGCCGACGTCCACGCGGCACTCGGCAGCGACGACCCGCGCTCGGTCGATTTCGTGCTGCTCGACGTGCGCAGTCCCGCGCATTTCTCGCGCGGACATGTGCCAGGCGCAGTGAATCTGCCGCACGGCAAGATCGTGGCGTCGAAGCTCGCCGGATATCCGCCCGATACGCTTTTCGTCACCTATTGCGCGGGCCCTCACTGCAATGGAGCAACGCGCGCCGCAATCCGGCTCGCCCAGCTCGGCCGCCCGGTCAAGATCATGATCGGCGGCATGACAGGCTGGCTCGACGAGGGGTTTGCTGTCACGGGAACCTGATCACGTCGCGCGCGGCTTATTACCACGGGTCTTTTATCGTGAGCGGGAAACAGCGGTGTCTCCATCCGGTGCGCTGGATAACTGGCGCAATCGCCGATCTCCGGTAACATCGCGCCATGCACAATCATCTCGTCGTCGCGCTGGCTTACGACCGGCTTTGCACATTCGAATTCGGCTGCGTGACCGAGTTGTTCGCGCTCGAGCGCCCCGAGCTCGGCGTCGACTGGTATCGCTTCGCGGCATGCGCGAGCGAACCTGGCCCGATTCGCGCGGCGGGCGGCATTACCATCGCCGCGCCGTACACGCTCAGGTTGCTGGATCGCGCCGACACGATCGTCATTCCGGGCTGGCGCGATGCGGACGAAGTGCCGCCCGAACCGCTCCTCAAGAAGATTCGCGCCGCGTATCGACGCGGCGCGCGTCTCTGCTCGATCTGCTCCGGCGTGTTCGTGCTGGCGGCCGCGGGCGTGCTCGATGGCAAGACCGTCACGACACACTGGCGCTACGCTGAACGATTGCAGCAGCGCTATCCGCAATTGCGTGTGCAGCCGGACGCGCTCTATGTCGACGAAGGGCAAATCATCACGTCGGCGGGATCGGCGGCCGGACTCGACATGCTGCTGCATCTGGTGCGGCGCGATCACGGCAGCGCGGTGGCGAACCGGGTCGCGCAGCGGCTCGTGGTGCCGCCGCATCGCGAGGGCGGCCAGGCGCAGTTCGTGCCGCGGCCGATGCCGCAAGACGAAAGCGGACGTCTCGCCAAACTGATGGACTGGGTGCGCAGTCATCCCGCCTTGCCGCATACACTGCGCTCGCTGGCAGAACGGGCCGCGATGAGCCCGCGTACATTGCAACGGCAGTTTCGCGACGCCACCGGCATGGCGCCGTACGAATGGCTGCTGCGCGAGCGCGTGGCGATGGCCCGCGAACTGCTCGAAGCACCGGCCCCGTTGGCGATGTCGCGTGTGGCCGAACTCGCCGGCTTCGGTTCCGAGGAATCGCTGCGGCGGCATTTCCGGCGCATCGCGCTGACGAGCCCCGGCGCATATCGCAAGAAGTTCGGCGTGCAGGAGCCGGCGTAGAAAGCGTTGTCGCAAACGCGGGCGGCAGGCGCGCGTCGCCGTTTTATAAACACGACGACAAGCGCCTGCGCGAATCGCGGCTCAGCGCGCCCGAAACGCTCGACGTGCTCGCGCATGATCCGGTGAGGCTATGCGGTTTCGGCTTCAACGCGAGCGCCGACGGGGCGTTACTATCGGACGACCGGTCCCTGAGCGCCGACACGCCGCCTTTTTTTGGGGAAACAACTTATGCCAGATGTCGCGCAGATCATCTCCGCCTTCAATGCCGGCCGCGACCCCGAACGACTCGCGATGAAATACAAAGCCATGCGCGGCTCGCCGTTCGTGTTTCTGCGCGGCACCTGTCATCTGTTTTACGAACGCCTGCCGCGCGACAAGGTGCTCGACGGCGCGCCGCCGGTTTGGATTTGCGGCGACATGCATCTGGAAAATTTCGGCAGTTACAAGGCCGACAACCGCCTGATCTATTTCGACAACAACGATTTCGACGAAGCCTGCCTGGCGCCGTGTTCTTACGAACTGGTGCGACTGTTGACGAGCGTGCTGGTCGGCGCAAGCGCGCTCAAGCTGAGCCGCGCGCAGGCGCTCGCGCTTTGCCACACCGCGGTGGATGCTTACGGCGCGGCGCTCGCCTTCGGCAAAGCGCGCTGGATCGAAACCGAAACCGCGGTCGGCATGGTGCGCGATCTGTTCGACGGGCTGGCAAGCCGCACGCGCATCGCGCATCTGGACCGGCGCACCACGCTCAAAAGCAAAGCCCGCATGCTGAAAGTGGACGGCAAGAAAGCGCTGCCGGTGAGCGACGAGCGGCGCGCCGCCGTCACCGGGTTCATGAACCGGTTCGCGGCGAGTGAGGCCAATCCCGACTTCTATCGCATTCTCGACGTGGCGCGGCGAATCGCGGGTACGGGAAGCCTCGGCGTGGATCGCTACGTGATTCTCGTCGAGGGCAAGGGCTCGCCGGACGGCAACTATCTGATCGATCTGAAGGAGGCGCTGCCTTCCTCGGTGGCGCCGCACGTGGGCACGCCGCAGCCGAAGTGGCGGAGCGAGGCGGAACGCGTCGTCGACATTCAGCGGCGCAATCAGGCGGTTTCGCAGGCGTTCCTGCATGCGGTGGACTTCAATCAGCGATCGTATGTGTTGCGCAGCCTGCAACCGTCCGAGGACCGCGTTGCCTTGAGCGACTGGGACGGCAAGTTGTCCAGGCTGGAGGCGGTGATCAACAGCATGGCCGAACTGAGCGCGTGGGCGCATCTGCGCAGCGGCGGCCGGCAGAAGTCGTCGATCGCCGATGACCTGATCGCCTTCGGCAATCGCCGGGACTGGCAAGCGCCGCTGATCGAACTTGCGACGCAATGCGCGGCGCAGGTGGCCGCCGACTGGAAAACGTATAGCGAAGCCTACGATCGCGGCGCGTTCGACTTGCCGGTAAAGGCCTGAACTTCATGAGCAACGCTGTTCGCCTGACGCGGCGCGCGGCCTTTCGACTGGGCGGCGAATCACGTTCCGCTCGCGCATTCGCGCGTCGTTCAAGCCTCTCGCAATGCACGGCGCATCCCGGCGCCGCGCATGCCAGCATCGCTCCAGACAAACCCTGATTGCTGCGTCGAATCCGCCGCTGCTATCGTTCGCTGGTCCTTGTGGAAGCGCTTCCACTCCTATCAGGAGGATCCGTGGATAACGACGCATTCGCTGTATCCGACGCACTCTCCCCTCAATCTCTCGCCGATCCCTTTACGCCGCCCGCGGACTCGTCGCTATGGCGCAAGAATTTTCTGCTCGGCGCCGCCACCGCGTCGTATCAGATCGAGGGCGCGGTGAACGAGGACGGCCGCTTGCCGTCCATCTGGGACACGTTTTCGGCCACGCCCGGCAAGGTGCTCGCGGGCGACACCGGCGCCGTGGCCTGCGATCACTATCATCGCTGGGAAGCGGATGTCGACCTGCTGGCGAGTCTGGGCCTCGAAGCTTATCGGCTCTCGATTGCCTGGCCGCGCGTGATGGACGCGGCAGGCGCGCCGAACCGCAAGGGACTCGACTTCTACAAACGCCTGCTCGGGCGCTTGAAAGAGAAGGGCATCAAGACCTTCGTCACGCTGTATCACTGGGACTTGCCGCAGCATCTCGAAGACCGCGGCGGCTGGCTCAATCGCGATACCGCCTACCGTTTCGCCGATTACGCCGACCTGATGAGCCGCGAACTCGCCGGCACGGTCGACGCGTGGGCAACGCTCAACGAGCCGTGGTGCTCGGCCTATCTCGGCTACGGCAACGGCCATCACGCGCCGGGTCTCGCGAACACGCGCTTCGCGACTCAGGCGATGCATCATCTGCTGCTTGCGCACGGTCTTGCGATACCTCTGCTGCGCGTCAACGATCCGGCCTCGCAAAAGGGCATTGTCGCGAACATCGGACGAGGCACGGCCAACAGCGAGCGCGCCGCCGATCAGCGCGCCGCGCATCTGTTCGAAGTGCAGCACAACGCCTGGATTCTCGATCCGCTGCTCAAGGGCGCGTATCCGCAAGACCTGTTCGAGCTGTGGCCGGGCGCCGAGCCGCTGGTGCTCGACGGCGACATGCGGACCATCGCCGCGCCGCTGGATTTTCTCGGCATCAACTATTACTTCCGCACCAATGTCGCGAGCGACGGCGCGCATGGGTTCAAGGAAGTGCCGCTCGAAGGCGTCGAGCGCACGCAGATGGGCTGGGAGGTGTATCCCGACGGCTTGCGCGATCTGCTGACCGGTTTCAGGCGCACGTATCGGAATCTGCCGCCGATCTACATCACCGAAAACGGCATGGCCTCGGACGACAAAGTGATCGACGGCCGCGTCGATGACACGCAGCGCATCTCGTTCCTCAAGCGCCATCTCGCCGCGGTCGATGAAGCGATCAAGGCCGGCGTGGACATTCGCGGCTATTTTCTGTGGTCGCTGATGGACAACTTCGAATGGGCGTTCGGTTACGAGCGGCGCTTCGGGATCGTGCACGTCGATTACGCCACGCAGAAACGCACCGTTAAACGTAGCGCCGAGCTGGTGTCCAGGTTCCTGAAGGAGCGAGCGCACGTCAACAACGCGGGTCTATAAAGCACGTCCATAAAGCGCGTCTATAAAGCGCGTCTATAAAGCGGATGAAGCCGGTCCGCATGTCGACCCGAAACAGGGCGTCGAGCCAGGAGAAGACGGAATGAACAGCAGAAAAATGGCCGTGGCGAATGTAGTGGCGGCGCTGGCGTTATACGGCGTGGCCGCGCACGCCGAGCCCCTGAAAGCCAACGTGATTCACTGGTGGACCTCGGGCGGCGAGTCCGCCGCGATCCGCCAGTTCGCCGATGCGTACAACAAGGCCGGCGGCCAATGGGTCGACAACGCGGTGGCCGGCGCCGACCAGGCGCGCTCCACGGCGATCAACCGGATCGTCGGCGGCGATCCGCCCACGGCCGCGCAGTTCAACACGTCGAAGCAGTTTCACGACCTGATCGATCAGGGCCTGCTGAACAATGTCGACGACGTCGCCGCGAAAGAGAACTGGAACGGCGTGTTCCCGCAGTCGATCATCGACAGCATCAAGGTGAAGGGCCATTACTATGCGGCGCCCGTCGACATTCACATGCCCGCGTGGTTCTTCTATTCGAAGCCGGTGTTCCAGAAGGCCGGCATTACCGCCGAGCCGAAGAGCTTCGATGAATTCATCGCCAATCTGGGCAAGCTGAAAGCCGCGGGCGTGATCCCGCTCGCCTTCGGCGGCCAGCCGTGGCAGGAAAAAATCACTTTCGACGCGGTGCTGGCCGACGTGGGCGGTCCCGATCTCTATCTGAAGGTGTACCGCGATCACGACATGAACGCGGTGAAGTCCGATGCGTTCAGGAAGGTGCTCGCTTCCTTCAAGCGCCTGCATGATTTCGTCGATCCAGGCTCGCCGGGGCGTAACTGGAACGATGCGACCGCACTCGTGGTCTCCGGCAAGGCGGGCGTGCAGATCATGGGCGACTGGGCCAAGGGCGAATTCTCGGCTGCGAAGCAGAGCGCCGGAAAAGACTTCGGCTGCTTCCCCGGCTTCGGTCCGCATTCGCCGTATCTGGTCGCGGGCGACGTCTTCGTGTTCCCGAAAACGGACAACGCCAGCGCGATCAAGGCGCAGAACCTGCTCGCGACGGTCATGACCTCGCCGTCCGCGCAAGTCGCGTTCAGCGCGAGGAAAGGCTCCATTCCGATTCGTCCCGACGCGGACGCGAGCACTCTCGACATCTGCGCGAAGGAGGGCATGGCGATCATGAAGGACAAGTCGCGTCAGTTGCCGAATCCCGAGATGCTGCTTTCGCCTGACATGCAGGGCGCGTTGATCGACGTCGTCACGAACTTCTGGAACAAGAACCAGTCGGTCGACGATGCACAAAAAGCGTTTGCCAATGCGTTGAAGAGCTAGGTGCTCGCGATGCACGCGCTCAAGCTGCAAACCGCCGGTTCGAAGCATCGGGCCAAGCCGCGCACGAAACCGCTGAAAAAGCGTTGGCCGATCGCGGCGTGGCTTGCGTTGCTGCCGATGGTGGCGACCGTCGTGTTCGCCTATCTCGGCACGATGATCTGGACCGCGCGCGTGTCGCTCAGCAATTCGCGCACCTTTCCATCCGGCGACTTCGCGGGCTTCACGCAATACGCGCGGCTCTTCAACAACGACCGCTGGCTGCTGTCGCTGCAAAACATCGTGATCTACGGCGCGTGCTTCATCGTCGCGTGCATGGTGATCGGTTTGCTGCTGGCGATTTTCATCGATCAGCGGGTAGTCGGCGAGGGCGCGTTGCGCACGGTGTTTCTCTATCCGTATGCGATGTCGTTCGTGGCGACGGGCCTCGTCTGGCAATGGATTCTGAATCCGCAGCTCGGCGCGCAGGCCGTGTTGCACACGCTCGGCTTCGCGCATGCGCGCTTCGACTGGATCGTCGATCAGGATCGGGTGATCTATACGATCGTCATCGCCACCGTGTGGCAGGCGTCGGGTCTGGTGATGGCCTTGTTGCTCGCGGGCTTGCGCGGCATCGACGACGAACTGTGGAAAGCCGCGCGCATCGACGGCATTCCGCGTTGGCGCGTTTATGCGAGCATCGTCGTGCCGATGCTCGGCCCTTCGATCTCCACCGCTTTCGTGCTGCTGTTCGTGATGGTCGTGAAGCTTTACGACGCGGTGGTCGCGATGACACAAGGCGGCCCCGGCACGGCGAGCGAAGTGCCGGCGAAGTTCATCATGGACTACCTGTTCGGCCGCGCCAATATCGGCCTGGCATCCGCGGCCTCGATCGTGTTGCTGACGACGGTGCTGGCGATTCTCGCGCCGTTCTTCTATGCCCGCAGCCGCGCGGCGTTGCGCAAGGAGGTGTGATGAACGCGCTCGGCTCCACGCTGAAGGGCGGCACGCAGCGTCGCCGCCGGTCGACCTTCGCACCGGCGCGTCTCGGCGTCTACGCGTTTCTCTTGACGGCCGCCTTGTTCTTTCTGCTGCCGCTTTACGTGATGCTCGTCACGTCGGTCAAACCGATGAGCGAGATCCGTCTCGGCAATCTTCTGGCTCTCCCCGCGCATTTCACGCTCGACGCATGGGGCGCCGCCTGGCAATCCGCGTGCACGGGCCTCGATTGCAACGGCATTCAGGTCGGCTTCTGGAACTCGGTGCGAATCGTCGTGCCGAGCACGGTGCTCTCGATCGCGATCGGCGCGGTGAACGGCTATGCGCTGTCGTTCTGGCGGCCGCGCGGCGCGGGCCTGCTGTTCGGCGTGCTGCTGATGGGCGCGTTCATTCCGGTGCAGGTGATGGTGTATCCGCTCGTGCGCGTGCTGGCGAGCGTGCATCTGTTCAGTTCGCTGCCGGGCATCGTCGTGATTCACACGATCTTCGGCATGCCGGTGATGACGCTGCTGTTTCGCAACTACTACGCGTCGATTCCGCAGGAGCTGTTCAAGGCGGCGCGCGTGGACGGCGGCGGTTTCTGGCGCATCTTCGTGCAACTGATGCTGCCCATGTCCACGCCGATCATCGTCGTCGCGATCATCATGCAGGTGACCGGCATCTGGAACGACTTCATTCTCGGGCTGGTATTCGCCGGCACGAAAAACCTGCCGATGACCGTGCAACTGAACAACATCATCAACACGACGACCGGCGAGCGGCTCTATAACGTGAACATGGCGGCGACGATTCTGACTTCGATGGTGCCGCTCGCGGTCTACTTCATTTCAGGCCGCTGGTTCGTGCGCGGCATTGCGTCCGGCGCGGTCAAGGGATAAGACGATGACGAACCTGGCAAATATGACGGCGGTGGCCGAGGCGGCGGGCGTGGCGAACGCCCCTGAGGTCGCGGACGCGGCGAGCCTGACGCATCCGGCCAACGTGGCGGTGCGCAATCTGACGATCCGGTTGGGCGCGAATACCGTGATCGAGAATCTCGACCTCGACGTGCGCGCGGGCGAGTTCGTCGTGCTGCTCGGACCGTCGGGCTGCGGCAAGTCCACCTTGCTGCACAGCATTGCGGGCTTGATCGACGTGACGGACGGCAGCATCGAGATCGCCGGCGAGGACATGACGTGGGCCGATCCGAAAGACCGCCGCATCGCGCTGGTGTTTCAGTCGTACGCGTTGTATCCGACCATGAGCGTCGAGCGCAACCTGTCGTTCGCGTTGCGCATCAACGGCACGCCGAAAGCGGAAATCGCGCGGCGCGTGGCGCGCGCTTCCGAGATGCTGCAACTCGGGCCGCTGCTCAAGCGCAAACCCGCGCAGCTCTCGGGCGGGCAGCGGCAGCGCGTGGCGATCGGGCGGGCGATCGTGCGTGAGGCCGACGTATTCCTGTTCGACGAGCCGCTGTCGAATCTCGACGCCAAGCTGCGCACCGAACTGCGCCGCGAACTCAAGCAACTGCATCAGCGCCTCGGCGCGACGATGATCTACGTGACCCACGATCAGGTCGAAGCGATGACGCTCGCCACGCGCATGGCGGTGATGCGCGGCGGCGTGATCCAGCAGTTCGGCACGCCGGCCGAAGTCTACGCGCGGCCCGACAATCTGTTCGTCGCGACCTTCCTGGGATCGCCGGCGATGAACCTGCTCAAGGGCACGCTGGAGTCGCGCGACGGCGCGCCGCATTTCCGCTCCGCGCATTTACGGCTCGACGTGTCGGCGTATCCGTTCAAAAGTGCGCCGGCGGATTCTCTGCCTTGCGTGCTCGGCGTGCGCGCCGAGGACGTGCGGGTGCGGATGGGCGAGGCCGCGAGCGAGCGCGCAAAAGTTTCGCTCGTGGAGCCGATGGGCAACCACCGCGTGATTTGGCTCGACTATCATGGAGCGCAGATTGCGTCGATCGACCAGACCAAAATGCCGGTTGCGGTCGGCGACACCGCGGCGTTTTCATTCGACGGCGCGCATGTTTCGCTGTTCGACGAAGCGGACGGCACCCGCTTATAGCGCCGGCGCGCTGAACGCCACATCGAAAACCACCTCGCTCGACGGAGAACCGCGTGGCAACACTCAAGGATGTCGCGGCACTGGCCGGCGTGGGCATGTCGACCGCCTCGCGCGCCATTTCCGGCAAAGGGCCCGTCTCGGCCGACGCCGCCGCGCGCGTGCAGGCGGCGATCGAAGCGCTGAACTTCCGTCCGTCGTCGATCGGCCGCGCGATGGCGGCGCAATCGCTCGGCATGATCGGCATTTTCGTGCCGACGTTCTTCGGCTCCTACTACGGCACGATCCTCAAGCAGACGGATACCGAGCTGCGCGCGGTGCACCGTCACGTGGTGGTGGCGACCGGCTGCGGAGATGTGTCGCCGCGCGAACAGGCCATCGAGGCGGTGCGTTTTCTGATTGGCCGCGATTGCGACGGCGTGGTGGTGATCAGCCACGATCTGCACGACGAAGACCTGATCATGCTGCACCGGATGCATCCGAAGATGGTGTTCCTGAACCGCGCGTTCGATCAATTGCCGGAGGCGTCGTTCTGCGCCGACCACCGGCGCGGCGGCGAACTGGCGGCGCGCACGCTACTCGATTACGGGCATCGGGACATCGCGGTGATTTCGGGGCCTTTCACCGCGTCGGACAACCTGATCCGGCTCGAAGGCTTCTTCGCCGAACTGGCGCGGGCGGGCATCGCGCGCCACGACGTCACGCTGATCGAATCGGACTTCTCGCCGGAAGGCGGCTACGCCGCCGCCATCAGGCTGCTCGATTCGAAGCGGCGTTTCACCGGCCTGTTCTGCGCGAACGACACGATGGCGGTGAGTGTGCTCGCGCGCTTTCATCAGGTCGGCATTTCGGTGCCGGACGAAGTCTCGGTGATCGGCTATGACGACGATTACTCGGCGGCCTACGCCGCGCCGGGACTCACCTCGGTGCGGATTCCGACGGCGGAATTGACCCAGAACGCGGTGCGCTGGCTCGTCAATCAATGCTACCGAACCACGTGGGAGATATTCCGCGAGTTTCCGGTGAGCGTGACGATGCGCGAATCGGTGGGGCCGGCGCCGGGCGTTATGGGTTCTTCCGGCTCCGGCGAGGTGACTAGCCGCGGTAACGCGTCGTAGCCTCGATTCGGCGCGGCGCCGATGTGGCATTCAGGCATGCGTTCACATGCCGCCGCGCGAACGGCTCATGTGCCGCTGCGCAGCGACTGTTCGTAGCGCAGGCGCGCTTCTTCGTCGAGCCGCGTATCTTCGAGCTCTTGCAGCACGGCTTCGAGATCGATCGGCGTGGTGTCCAGTTCGACGCGGCCGGTCAGCTTCGCGTCGACATGCAGCGCGCCGGCTTCGAACAGCGCCCAGATTTCCTTGCCGTAGCTGGCGTCGAGCAACGCCGGCGCAAAGCGGCCGAAATAGGTGGCGAGGTTGTTCACGTCGCGCTCCAGCATGGCCGGCGCCTCGAGATTGCCGGCGGCGTCCACGGCTTGCGGCAAGTCGATGATCACCGGGCCGTCCGCGGCAAGCAGGATGTTGTATTCGGACAGGTCGCCGTGAATCACGCCGGCGCACAGCATGCGCACCACCTGATCGAGCAGCAGCGCGTGCAATTCGAGCGCGCGTTCTTCGGTCATGTCGACGTCGTTCAGACGCGGCGCGACGTTGCCGTCGGCGTCGGTCACGAGTTCCATCAGCAATACGCCGTCGGTGCAGATGAACGGCTGCGGCACGCGCACGCCGGCATTGGCGAGCTGGAACAGCGCATCCACTTCGGCGTTCTGCCAGGCTTGTTCCTGCACTTCGCGGCCGTAGCGGCTGCCTTTTTCCATCGCGCGCTGCTGACGGCTGTTCTTGACCTTGCGGCCTTCGCGATAGGACGCGGCCTGGCGGAAACTGCGCTGTTTGGCGTCTTTATAGACCTTCGCGCAGCGCGTGGAGTCGCCGCTGCGCACCACGTAGACGGTGGCTTCCTTGCCGCTCATCAATTGCGAAATGACCTCGTCGATCAGGCCCTCTTCGACGAGCGGCAGCAGGCGTTTAGGGGTTTTCATGCGGCCACCGTGAAGCGGTGGGCGGCGCGGCGGCGTGTGGCGGCTGGGTGGGCGCGCGTGGGCGGCGGGAGGAGCGGGGTTCGGGTCATGCCGGATTATAAGGGAGTCTGCTGGGCTTGCCTTTAATGCTGCGCGCCGCTGTGCGCCCGGTCACCGCGATAGCCCGTCAAACCTGAAACACGTTCTCCATCCGCTGTATCTCGGGGCGGGACAGATCGAGGGCGGCGGCTTCTTGCCGCCACGTGCTGACGGCGTCTTTTACCTCCTCTATGACGCGGCTCGCTTGCGCGTGATCCAGCCGATAAAACCCGGCGGTCTCGATCACTGTTTCGAGATCCGGCAATGCGCTCATGCCGTCCAGCGTGAGTGCATGTTCGCGCTTGGCCGGGTTTGGATTCATATCGAACGCTGGCGACAGCCGCCAGCCCGACGCTTCGCGGATGAAGCCGTGATTGCGTGGATGATCGTCGCGATTTCCTGCAATGACATTGAAGGCCACTCTTTTGAAAAGCTGAGCAAGATCTTCGTCGATATGGCTTTGCGCGCCGTTGCTCGCAAGATACTCGGCGATGTCCAGATAGCTTGCATCCGAATCCCCGTCCCGACGTTCAAGCAAGGTCATGGCGGATGCATACATGCGCCGGCTGCCCGCGCTGCGATCGAACCGTTCGACGCAGAAGGTGCCATAACGTGCGCCGACATACTTGAGTTCGGATGCAGGCACCTCGATACCCGCTTTCCTTGCCAGGCGATGAACGATGTACTCCCACGCGCCGATGTCGTAGCGATCGTCTTTCGCGGGGAATTTCGCGATCCAGAGAGCGTCGCCGAGACTGCTGAAGTTGGCCTTGGGACGAGCGCCGCCGAGCGATGTGCCAGGGGCGATCAGCATCGCAAGCCATTGATCGTATTCCGGCAGTTTTTCGACACCGGCTTCTTCGATACGCAGGCTGACGTAGGCCAGGGTCGCAAGATCGGTGACGGGTGGAGCGGCATTGGCGCTGTTGTCGAGAAAATTGCCGTCCATGTCCTGGAAGCGCAGCGCACCGACGCGTGTCAGATCGTGCACGCCAAGCAGGAAATCGATCTCCCGCAGATTACGCATTGGCCGGTTTTCGCGATCGGCTGCGCCGGCCTCGCGGCGCTCCATGAGGACACGGCCCCAACGATCCGGCGCTGAGTCCATGAAAACGCCGAATGCCGCGGACTTGGCGGGCGGGTATTGCTCGTCGGTCCACAACTCGAGACGCGGATCGAGCATGAACGCATGGCGGCTCTCTACCCAGTTCTTCGCATAAGCAAACGATACGGGCAAATCGCTGCGCGCAGCCTGGCGATACAACGTGCCGACGTGTTGAAGGTTGCCCAGTTCGGCCGTGTCGAGAAACACATGGTACGTGTCACGGGACTTATTGCTGACCATCGGACTTCTTGGAAGTTTTCGGGGTTGCTGGACGCTCCGCCTTGATCTGGACGGCGCCGGGCGCTTTGGGGCGCGGCTTTCGCTGACCCGGCAGCTTGAGATCCTGGAGCTTGCGACCAAGTTCGTCGTCGCGGGCGACGGCATCCATGTCCTTGTCGAGGCCCAACACGCGAAGCGCTCTCATATAGGTGCCGAGCGCGATATTCGGATCGCCTTTCTCAAGGCGGTTCAGCGTATCGCGTGAGATGCCCAGCCGTTCGGCGAACAGTGCCGTTGGGAGTTCACGCCGCAGACGTGCGAGCTTGAGCCGTTCGCCGAGCGAATGGATTTGTCTTTCGACTGACGGAAAGGGGCGCGGAAAGGTGCGAGGCATGTCCGATATATTAGGCAAACACTCATATTTTGTCAAAAATATCGGACATACACCGTCGACGAGAGCGGTCGTGGTCTATAAGTAGAGAAGTGACGACGTCCGATATTTCGGACCAAATTCGCCTCTTCGTCAGGAATATTGGACGCCGGACCACGGCAAGTGCCGCCCCCAAGATTCCTTACTGGCGTAATAACCGGCAACACTGCATTGCGTTTTCCTCCCTTTAATTTGCTGGCCGATCGCCTAGACTTGCCGGTAACAAAACGTTACTGCAACGGGGTGTGAAATGTTGACCATGTTTATCATCGCCTGTCCAATCTGTATCGCCGCGCTGTTCGGGTTCGCGCGGCATGTGGATCCGCTGACGGGGCAGTTCAGGCGTTGAACCCGCGAAGTCCGACGCTACCCGGACCTTGCCTTTAAGTGCCGAGTCACGGCACGATGCGCGATAACCTAAGTACGGGGCAGCATCGCGCATGCGAGATTTTCTGGGGTATATCAACGCCCGCGTCGGCGTGTTGAAAGGCGTGCTTCCGTTGAGCCGCGCCGGCGCCGCGCGTGACGCGCTAGCGGGTGTGCAGCTTGCGTCGATGGATATTCCGCAAGTGCTCGGCTACGCGCGCATCGCCGGCATGCCGGCCGTCACGGGTCTTTACACCGTCTTTCTGCCGCTTATGGCGTTTGCGTTTTTCGGCGCATCGCGGCATCTCGTCGTGGCCGCCGATTCGGCCACCGCCACCATTTTCGCGAGCCGGCTCTCCACGATGGCGCCGGCTTCGAGCGCGGAATATGCGTCGCTCGCCGCGATGGTCGCGTTGCTGACCGCCGCCTTGCTGTTCGTCGCGCGCATTTTCAAACTGGGCTTTCTCGCCGATTTCCTGTCGCGCACGGTGCTGGTCGGCTTTCTCGCCGGCGTCGGCGTGCAGGTCGGCATCGCCATGCTGGGCGATATGTCGGGCGTGCCGGGGCATGCCGCGCGCAGCGTCGATCAGCTCGCGCTGGTGGTGCGCGAGTCGACGCAAATCCATTGGCCGACGCTGGCGATTTCGCTGCTGGTGGTCGTGTCCATTCTGGCGTGCAAGCGCTTTCTGCCACGCGTGCCCGTGCCGTTGATCGCGGTCGTCGCGGGCATCGCGGCGAGCGACGTCTACGGGTTCGCCGCCCACGGCATCGCCGTGCTCGGTCCGGTAGCGGGCGGATTGCCGGGGCTGTCGATGCCATCGGTCACATGGCAGCAGATGCTCGATCTCTTCCCGGTCGCGGCGTCCTGCTTCGTGATGATCGTCGCGCAAAGCGCCGCCGCGAGCCGCGTGTTCGCCGAGCGGTATCACGAGGCCGTGGATGTCAATGCCGACTTGCTGGGCATCGCCGCAGCCAACGCGGCGGCGGCGTTGTCGGGCGCGTTCGTGGTCAACGGCAGTCCGACGCAGACCGCCATGGCCGATCGCGCCGGCACGCGCAGCCAGGTCGCGCAACTCGTGTTCGCGGCGGTGGTGGTGCTCGTGCTGCTGTTTTTCAGCCGCTTTTTGCAGTATCTGCCGCACTGCATTCTCGCCAGCATCGTGTTGACGATCGCCATCGGCCTGATCGATCTCAAGACGCTGTTTGCGATTCGCCGCGAAAGTCCCGGCGAATTCGCGCTCGCCGTGTTCACGGCGGCGGCCGTGGTGCTGATCGGCGTCGAGCACGGCATTCTCGTGGCGGTGGCGCTATCGCTGCTGCGTCACGTGCGGCACAGCTACCGGCCGCACACCATGATCCTCGCCCCCGGCCAGGACGGCGTGTGGGTTCCGGTGCCCGCCGTGCCCGGTATCGAGACCGCGCCGGGGTTGATCGTCTATCGCTTCGGCGCCGATCTGTTCTACGCGAACGATCACTTTTTCGTCGACGATACCCGCCGCCTGATCGCCGATGCGCCGAGCCCCGTGCACTGGTTCGTGATCGACGCGAGCGCGATTACCGATGTCGACTATTCGGCGGCGCGCTCGGTCGGCGAATTGTGCGAGAGCTTGAAACACGGCGGCATCGGCGTGATTTTCGCGCGCGTGAACCGTTATTTGCGCTCGGATATGGACCGGCATGGCATCACGCCGATCGTCGGCGCGGGCTGTATTTTCGGCACGCTGCATGAGGCGCTGCGCTCGGCGGGCGTGGAGAAGCCGCACAAGCACGTGAAAGATGCTTCGTAGCGGCGCGGCGGTTTTGCTCGCACGCCAACGCTATTGGAAGACGTCAAGCAAGCGTTTGCGGTTGCCGAATAGCGGCTAGTTTTTCGACGTCAGCAACTTGATGCCGGCAATGCCGAACATGATCGCGAGCGACCCGTCGAGCCAGCGCCGGATCGCCACATAGACGCGCCGTGCGGACGCGGTGGAAAACAGCACGGCATAACTGCTGAACACCGATACGCCGATGCACATGCAGCCGAGCACCACAGGCGCGGTATGCGAGACGTGCGATGCGCCGCCGCCCGGCGCCATGGCCAGCGAAACGATCGACAGCCAGACGAGGATCGCTTTCGGGTTGGTGAGATGCAACAGCAGGCCGCGCAGATACAGACGCCCGAGCGGTTCATCTTGCCGGACGGTATTCGCAGGCAACGCGCCGGCGCTGAATGCCGAACGCGCGGACTTGAACCCGAGCCACAGCAGATAAAGCCCGCCGGCAATCTTGATCGCGACGAGACATTCCGAGTAGCTGGCGAGCACCGCCGACAAACCCAGCGAAGCCAGCAGCGCCCAGAAGAACGAGCCGGATACGACGCCGAGCGCGAAGGTCAGCGCGGATTTGCGGCCGGCGCTCATTGCCAGCGACATGATCGCGAGATTGCTCGGCCCCGGACTCGCCGTGCCGACGAAGTAGGCGCTATAGGCGATCAGGACGTCGGCGGTGAGGAAGGTGCTGGCGGTCATGGGGCTTGATCCTTGGCGGCGGGCCGAAAAGCGCGAATGAAGGCGCATGCGCCGATTCTGCACGCCGCCATGCGAACCTCACAGATACAGTTGACGGCCATCGCGACAGCACAATCGAGCGTGCGCCGTGCGGCTAGTGACCCGCGGCCGCGCCGATGCAATCGGCCAGCGCTTCCGCCACCGCCTGCCGGCTATGCCGCGGCCGCTGCACGAGACCGATTTCACGGTGAAACGTCGCGTCGCCGAGTTCGAGCGCTACGACGTTGGCGGGCCATTTGCCGAGCCCCGCCGTATTCGGAATCAGCGCCACGCCGATGCCGCGCGCCACCAGTTGCATGATGCCCTGCAACTCATCCAGTTCGATCACGTCGTGCACGTTCAGGCGCGAGCGCCTCAGAAACCGATCGACCAGCCGGCCGCCGAACGACGTGCGGTCGTAGCGGATGAACGGCTCGCTTTTGAGCAGCTCGCGCCAGGAGCGCTTGCCGCGCGCCAGCGCCTTGGGCGCGAGCAGCACGAACGGCTCGGTGACGAGCGTGCGCCATTCGAGTTCCGAGGGCAGCGCGAACGGCGGTTTGATGATGACGGCGAGATCCAGTTCGCCGGAATCCACCTGGCCCAACAAACCCAGCGACACGCCGGGCACGACGCGAATTCGCCAGCCGGGCCGGTCGACGCGAAAGCGGGCGAGGGCGTCGGCGAGAAACGACACTTGCGCGGACGCGATCGCGCCTACCCGCAGCATGCCGCTTTCCGCCGCGACCGCGCCGCGTTCGGAGAGCCGCGCGTAGAGCATCATCATTTCCTCGGCGAGCGCGAGGGTTTCGCGGCCGGCATCGTTGAGCGTCGCGGAGCGGCCGGTGCGGTCGAACAGCGCGAAGCCGAGTTCCGCTTCGAGCCGCTGCATCTGCGCGCTCACCGCCGACTGCGTGAGGCCGATGCGTGCGCCCGCGGCGGAAAACGTGCCGTACTGGCTGACGGCGATGAAGGTTTTGAGTTCGCTGAGCATCGGTCGATCAATCGATTTTGGTGGTGGTCAGGTCAAATATATATCGTTTTTCACCATTTTTAGTCATGGTTAAACTGGCTCCCATTTTCCAGTCAGCGAGTTTTTACATCATGAGCGTTGCCGAAACCGTTTTGCCGCCGTTTCATCTGGCGTTTCCCGTCCATAGCCTCGCCGCCGCGCGCGCGTTTTACGGCGAATTGCTGGGTTGCCCCGAAGGGCGCAGTTCCGAAGCGTGGGTCGACTTCAACTTCTACGGCCACCAGATCGTCGCGCACCTCGCGCCGGACGAAATCGGCCACCGTCACACCAGCGAGGTCGACGGCGATGCGGTGCCGGTCCGTCACTTCGGCGCGGTGCTGTCGATGCAGCAATGGCAGGCCGCGGCCGACAAGCTGCAACAAGCCGGCATCGACTTCATCATCGAGCCGCACGTGCGCTTCAAGGGCGAAGTCGGCGAACAGGCGACGATGTTCTTCCTCGACCCCTCGGGCAATGCGCTGGAGTTCAAGGCGTTCGCGGATATGTCGTCGCTGTTTGCGAAGTAAGCCGGCGATCGAAGCCCCGCGTGCTGGAAATGGAAAGCCGGTCGACCGTGATGGTCGGCCGGTTTTTTTGTTGCTTCGAAGCGGCATACGTCTGCACGTCTAGCCTTACGTTTACCTTGCTGACATTCCGGCCATTTTGGCGCCATGCAGGCGTTGGTGCGACCGATCTAGCATAAGCGCTGATCTCTCCCTCCATCCCTCACCAGGTATCCCCCAGGCGCGTTTCATGTGGATCGTCAACGTTGCGCTTAAGCGGCCGTACACGTTCATCGTGATGGCCATCATGATCGTGCTGGCGACGCCATTCGTGCTGTTCACCACGCCGGTCGACGTGCTGCCGGAAATCAACATTCCGGTGGTCAGCATCATCTGGACTTACAACGGCTTGTCGGCGGAAGACATGGCCCATCGGATCGCGTCGGTCAACGAGCGCAGCTTGACCACCACGGTCAACGACATCGAACACATCGAATCGCAGTCGCTCGCGGGCATCACGATCCTGAAGGTGTTTTTGCAGCCGAACGCGAACATCCAGACCGCGATCGCGCAGACCGTGGCCGTCGAACAGGCGCAGCTCAAGCAGATGCCGCCGGGCGCGACGCCGCCGCTGGTGATCAGCTACTCCGCCTCCAGCATTCCGGTGATTCAACTCGGCTTGTCGAGCCCGAAGCTGTCCGAGCAGGCGCTCAACGACACCGCACTGAATTTCCTGCGCCCGCAACTCGTGACGATTCCGGGCGCGGCCGTGCCGTATCCCTACGGCGGCAAGTCGCGCCTGATTTCAGTCGATCTCGACACGCGCGCGTTGCTCGCCAAGGGGCTGACGCCCTCCGACGTGGTGAGCGCGTTCAACGCGCAAAACCTGATTCTGCCGACCGGCACGGCGAAGATCGGGCCGAAGGAATACACGATCAACATGAATGGTTCGCCGGCCACGCTGGACGGTCTCAACGACATTCCGGTGCGCACGGTGAATGGCGCGACGACCTATCTGCGCGAAGTCGCGCACGTGCGCGACGGTTTTTCGCCGCAAACCAACGTCGTGCGGCAGGACGGCCGCCGCGGCGTGCTGATCTCGGTGCTGAAGAACGGCAACGCGTCGACGCTGTCGATCGTCGATACGCTGCATCGCTTGCTGCCGGCCGCGCGCGCGGCGCTGCCGCCCGATCTGAACATCACCGCCCTGTTCGATCAGTCGATCTTCGTGAAGGCGGCGGTGCAGGGCGTGATGCACGAGGCGCTGGTGGCCGCGGCGCTCACCGCCGCGATGATCCTGCTGTTTCTCGGCAACTGGCGCAGCACCTGCATCATCGCGATCTCGATTCCGCTGTCGATTCTGTCCTCGCTGATCGCGCTGCATGCGCTCGGGGAAACCATCAACATCATGACGCTCGGCGGCCTCGCGCTGGCGGTCGGGATTCTCGTCGACGACGCCACGGTGACGATCGAAAACATCGAACGGCATCTGCATATGGGCACGAATCTGCACGATGCGATTCTCGAAGGCGCCGGCGAAATCGCGATTCCCGCGCTCGTCTCGACGCTGTGCATCTGCATCGTGTTCGTGCCGATGTTCTTCCTGACCGGCGTCGCGCGTTACCTGTTCGTGCCGCTTGCCGAAGCCGTGGTGTTCGCGATGCTCGCCTCCTACGTTCTGTCGCGCACGCTGGTGCCGACCCTGGCGTTGCTGCTGATGGGCCACGCGCACAAGCCCGGCGCCGGCGCCGCGCCGAATCTGTTCATGCGCCTCCATCATCGGTTCGATCGCGGCTTCGAGCGCATGCGGGCCGCCTACATCGTGATTCTCAGCAGCCTGCTGGTGCGCCGCGCGCGCTTCGGCAGCCTGTTCCTCGGTTTCTGCGTGCTCTCGATGAGCCTCGTTTTCGTGCTCGGCGAAGATTTTTTTCCGAGCGTCGACGCGGGCAACATCCGCCTGCACATGCGCGCGCCGACCGGCACGCGCATCGAGGAAACCGCGCGCCTCGCCGACGAAGTCGAAAAGGTGATCCGCGAAGTCGTGCCGGCGAAACAACTCGGCACGATCCTCGACAACCTCGGCTTGCCGTATAGCGGCATCAATCTCTCGTACAGCAACGCGGGCACGATCGGCACGCTCGACGGCGAGATTCAGGTGGCTTTGAAGGCCGGCCACGAGCCGACGCAAACCTACATCGAGCGATTGCGCGCGATCCTGCCGCAGCGCTTTCCGGGCGTCGAGTTCTTCTTTCAGCCCGCCGACATCGTCACGCAGATTCTCAACTTCGGCCTGCCCGCCGCGGTGGACGTGCAGATTGCCGGCGCGGACCAGCAGGGCAACTTCGAGGTCGCGCGCAAGCTGCTGAAACAGGTGCGCATGATTCC